>BNJU01000582.1_pt1:92500-222671 | contig 222671 bp, 325 predicted proteins | sample 8539281 | NCBI WGS metagenome assembly BNJU01 (sample SAMD00202456, study PRJDB9452) | human saliva metagenome | isolation source: human saliva | place: Japan | reverse complement strand
TTGACGTTCAGGAACCCATTTCTCAGACGGACGGATAATAGCATATCCATAGGCATCACTTTCCTCAGCAATCTGAATCCAGTCATCCTGGGTAAAGGATTCAAGCAGAATCATGAGAAGGATTGATTCTTCCTTAAAAATCATACTCTCAAACTCTGTCGCAAAAGCTTCAAAAGCTTCCTTTACGGTGGAAATTGGCACTTCTGGGAGCGACTTAGTTGCCACTAAAGGCTGTTTGAAAGAGATCCCTAATCTGATCATCAACTCCCCACATGACTTTGGGAGGTGAATCATGTCCATAACGTTCCATGATAGGAAAAAAGAGCTCTTCCTTGCGCTGGTAGTGGATATCAAATTGACCAACAAGCCCCATCTGACGTACCAAACCCTTACGCATCTCCGCCAGCATTTCCTCATCGTCCACAGATTCATAAGTCGAGAGCAATCTACGGACCCGAATCAAGGCAGCACGGAGAGCTAGATTTTCATCCTTAAAGACACGCACAGGGTGACCAGGATGCTCGGTATCCTCAACTTCGACACCCTTAACAGCATTTTTAAAGAGATTGGCATGAACATCACAGAGCTCCATGACATCTTCAAAGGTAACGCCTGAGTCCGAGTTCATCAACTCGTGCTCCATGAGAGAAATCTCGATAGCAGATACACCAGTAAAGGTCGCATCAAAGCGTTCCTGAACGGACTCTGGAGAGGCTCCATTATGCAATTCTAATAAAATATCCCGCAGGATATGAATACGTTCATCTGTCATTAGTCTAACCCGATCACTTCGTAACCATTTGCTTCAAGCGTACGCACAATCTTATCCATAGGAGTCCCTTCGAGCTTTGAGCCTTGTTTGAGCGAAACTTTTCGCCCTACAGTATTACGCATCAAGGGATTTGCAAGAGGTTTAAAACCAAGCTCAACTAAAATATCTAAAACTTCTGGATGTTTATCCACCACTTCCGCAACGGGAATAGATACGTCAATAATATTATCCATCACAACCTCCATTCTATTTCTACACTGGATTTTCTTTTTTTATTATACCACAAGGACTAGGATAAAAAAACTAGCAGTACAAGCCTACTAGTTTCTCCCTATTACTCTGCTTCGATGATTTCTGCTTCTTTTCGAATAGTTTCTATATCTTCCTGATATTGTACCTCGTCATAATTAACCAATTTGGACAATTCCTTTTGCAAGCTTTCTCCCATCGGCTTCATGGTCGCATAGGTTAGTCCACCTGAGATAACCCCACCTAGAATAGGAATTGCTTTCCCCAGCCCCTTGGCCAATCCTCGCCTTGTAAGAGTCACTCCAAAAATTTTCATAACCTTCTTTAAAATAGGGTACCATCCAGCCTTAGCTAAAGCCTTCTGAGGGACTGTGGTCATTACATGTTTAGCGACAGCAACTCCACCAGAACGAAGTAAGGCACCTGCACCGTTGACCCCAAGCATGACTCCAAGATAAAGCAAAAGGGTATTTTTAGCTTCTTCACTTAAGTCATTTCGTGAAGCCCAAAGATCATTAAATCCATAAATATATCCCAATTCTTGGGCTAATTTCAAGGAAAAAGCATAAAACTGAGCTACATCCGTTGGAATAGTAAGCGCCATTAGAATACCTCCAGGTAGACCTGCTAGAACAGATGTTCCACTTGCTCGTAAAACATTATCCTTTATGCAGGACCTGGCTACCCTATCTAAAGTTTCCTGGGGTAATAATGAAGGAGGACCTTGTTCTAACAATTTGGCAATATCCTTCTTATCTAATTCTTTAGAGAAACTTCTCCACTAAAAATTTTTTTCTCTATTTACTTTCACGACAGGAAGCTTTTACAACTTGTTGTAAAAACTTTTATAGCTATATCTTGTTTAGCCATCTATATCTCCATTTTATATTCAAGTTAAGCTTTATCATATCATACTATTAGAGATTTATACATTTTTTTAACCGACTTTTAAGAAGGGCAACTAATTAATCTATCATCATGTTTAAAGTAACAAAAAAGAGGGATTTGCCCCTCTTTTTCTTAATTTCTTATCCAGATTGCGTAACATTTCGTCAATCTTGTTTCCATACTCGATGGATTCGTCTTTGACGAAAGTCAAGTCTGGAATTTTATACAATTTCAAATTGTGACCAAGCTCACGTTTGATAGTTCCGGTTGCTTTTTCAAGCCCAATTTGAGCTTTTTGATTATCTGAAGCAAGATTACTCAAAATGGTGTAGTAAACCTTAGCTACAGATAAGTCACCTAGCATCTGAACATCTGTGATGGTCACCCCTTGGACACGGGGATCACGGACTTTCTTTTGCAAAATCTCATTGACTTCGCGTTTGATTTCCATGCCTACACGATCCGTACGGAAATGATTTCCCATGCTATTCCTTCCTCTCTATTGAATCAAAAGCTAGGCCAGCAGACCTAGCTATTTTTAAACTTATTGATTTTCAATTCAAATTGAAACGAAGTTCAATTTGAAATCATCTGCTTCTTTCGCCGTGGTGAAAGTGATTGGACTGATCATTCAGTTCAATCACTGGGGATTTTTGAGACTCTAGGCTCAAAAAAATAAGCAATGAAAACCATCGGTTTGCTTGCGTCCCTCATCACCCTAAGAAAGGAGCAAAAAAATCTTAGCGTTTAATTTCTTCCATGACATATGCCTCAATCACATCATCCATCTTGATATCATTGTAGCCATCAATCATGAGACCACCTTCACGGCCGTTTGTAACTTCTTTGACGTCATCTTTATAGTGTTTCAAGCTTGCAAGTTCACCATCGTAAATAACGACACCGTCACGAATAACACGGACTTTAGAGTCACGGGTAACTTTACCGCTAGTAACCATAAATCCACCGATTGTTCCGACTTTAGACACTTTGAAGGTTTCACGGATAATCGCTTCACCGATAACTTTTTCTTCAAATTCTGGATCAAGCATACCTTTCATGGCTTCTTCCATCTCTTCGATAACCTTGTAGATGATGCTGTGGAGACGGATTTCTACATCGTCTGCTTCTGCTTGTTGACGAGCTTGTGGTGTAGGACGTACGTTGAAACCAATGATAAAGGCATTTGAAGCTTCAGCAAGAGTCACGTCAGATTCGTTGATAGCACCAACTGCTGAGTGGACGATGGTAACTTTTACACCTTCCACATCAATCTTTTGAAGTGAGGCAGCAAAGAGCTTCAACTGAACCTTGTACGTCGGCTTTGATGATGACGTTAACAGACTTGAGTTCACCAGCTTTAAGAGTGTCAAAGAGGTTTTCAAGGCTTACACGTTGTGTAGCTTGACGTTGCTTCATAAGAGCACGTTTGGCACGTTCTTCACCAGCTGCACGAGCAGATTTTTCATCTTCGTATACAGCAAAGTGATCACCCGCCATCGGTGCTTCGTTCAAACCTGTAATAGATACTGGTGTTGATGGTCCTGCAACCTTAACACGACGTCCAAGGTCATTGGTCATGGCACGGACACGTCCGAAAGGTATTACCAACAACGATTGGGTCTTGAACGTTCAAAGTACCTTGTTGAACAAGGAGGGTTGCAACCGCACCTTTTCCTTTATCCAAACGCGCTTCGATAACAGTACCGATGGCACGAACGGTTGGGTCTGCTTTGAGCTCTTGAATTTCAGCTACAAGAAGAACAGTTTCCAAGAGTTCATCGATATTTTGGTTGAATTTGGCTGAGATTTCTACAAACTCAGAATCTCCACCCCAAGCTGTTGACATAACACCGTGTTCAGCCAATTCGCCGATTACACGTTCTGGGTTGGCACCTGGTTTATCAATCTTGTTAATAGCAACGATGATTGGAACATTAGCTGCTTTTGAGTGGTTGATGGCTTCGATAGTTTGAGGCATAACCCCGTCATCTGCCGCTACGACCAAGATGGTAATATCAGTAACAGAGGCACCACGTGCACGCATAGAAGTAAAGGCCGCGTGTCCTGGTGTATCAAGGAAGGTAATCTTCTTACCATTTTCCTCAATCTGGTAGGCACCAATATGCTGAGTGATACCACCTGCTTCTCCTGTAGCGACACGAGAATTACGTAGGGTATCCAAAAGGGTTGTTTTACCATGGTCAACGTGTCCCATGATAGTTACAACTGGTGGACGTTCAACCAACTTGTCTTCATTTAGATATCCATCTTCTACGAAGAAACGTTCGATATCCGCATTGTCCACTTCTACCTTTTGTTTAGCTTCAATTCCATAATCAACCATGAGGAGTTCGATTGTTTCTCCATCCAAAGATTGGTTTTGAGTGGCCATAACGCCCATCATAAATAGTTTCTTAACAATCTCAGCTGGTTCACGTTTGATACGTTTTGCGATTTCCGCAACAGTCATACCATCTGTATATTCAAATTCTGTTGGCAATTCATGGAATTTACGCTCTGTAATAGGTTTTGGAGCCTGATTACGGTTATTTTGTTTATTGCCTTTTTTATTTTTCTTATTGTTATTCCAGTTACTATTTCTTTGATTTCTCACTTGATTCTGACTACTTCGATTCTTTTGTTGTTTTCTAGGACCATCTTCCTCATGATCGTAATCATCACGATCTTTGTCTGGTCGAGCTTGCTTTTTACGACGTGTATCCACTACAGCCTCTTTGGCTACAGGAGCTACTTCAACTACAGGCTGAGTTTGTTCAGCTAGTTTAGCAGCTTCCTCAAAGATTTCCTCTGGCTCCTTGCGTTTATTAGCTTGAGCCAGGCTTCTTTGGCAACTTGAGACTGTTTGAAGCGTTCCTCGCTTGAGCGTGCGTATTCTGCATTTTGCTCAGCCTTCAGAGCTGCTGCACGAGCTTTAAAGTCAATACGTGGACCAGCTTGGTTGGGACGATTATCAGCTTGTTGGCGATAATCATTGCCACGATTTCCTTGACCTTGTGGTTTCTTCCCTTGGTCGTTAAAACGACGATTGTCACGGTTTCCTTGACCAGGTTTCCCACCATTACGGTTATCGTTCTTTTGACGGTTACCGTTTTGTTGTTGATCGCGGTTGTTACCCTTGTTTTGCTTGCGTCGTTCCGCTTGCTCTTTTGCACGCGCTTCACGTTCCGCCTTAAAGTTTCGACTCTGCGGTCTTGCAGCTACAACTTTTTCTTCCTTAGGAGCTACTGGTGTTTGCAGATTTCTTTTCTACCTTCGCTTCACTTGCTTTTTGGTGCTACAGGTTTTTGCTTCTGCTTTTTAGGGGCAGCAGGCTTAAAGCTAGCAACGATTTTTTTCAGCAGCATCAGCTTCAACGCTTGACGAGTGGCTCTTTCACCTCCAAGCCCAGCTCTTTTGCACGCGCTACAACTTCCTTACTTTCTTTTCCAAGTTCTTTTGCGATTTCGTACAATCTTTTCTTAGACAAATCATGTCCTCCTCTTCTATTCCATAAGAGACCTCATTTTCTTTGTAAATCCAGCATCTGTCACAGCCAAAACCTTTCTCGATTTCCCGACTGCTATGCTTAATTCCAGTGTTGAAAACACGGTAATAACTTCTACTTGATAATAGTGGCTTTTATCCTGAATCTTCTTGGTTAGATTTGGGCTAGCATCATGAGCTAGAAATACCAATTTAACTTTCTGGTCTTGGATGGCTTTGACAACCATTTCTTCACCCGAGATGATTTTCCCTGCTCGCTGAGCCAATCCCAAGAGATTACTTACTTTTTGCTTATTCAAGTCCTAACTCTCTTCTTTTTACTTTGTGATCAACATAGGCGATCAACTCGTCATAAAAGCTTTCTTCAACTTCCATATTAAAGCTACGGTTAAAGACTTTTTTCTTTTTAGCCTCTAGGGCTTCTGCATTGTCTAGCTTGATATAAGCGCCCCGGCCATTAGCCTTGCCTGTCGGGTCGATAAAGACCTCACCTTCTTTGTTCTTGACAATACGAAGTAAATCTCGCTTGTCAATCACATCGTTGGAAACAACAGACTTGCGCAAAGGGATTTTTCTTGTTTTCATCTTTCCCTCCTCTTGCAGATCTTATTCTTCAGTCAATTCGTCTGTTTCAGCGTAATCCACTTGACCTGCTTCTTCCATAGCTTCAAATTCACTTGCAGACTTGATATCGATACGGTAACCAGTCAAATGTGCTGCTAAGCGAACATTTTGTCCACGACGACCGATAGCAAGAGATAGTTTGTTATCCGGCACAACGACTAAGGCACGTTTGCTGTCATTTTCATCAAAGATAACTTGGTCAACTTCAGCAGGAGCAATAGCATTGTAAATAAACTCAGCTGGATCTGCTACCCACTCGATAACGTCGATGTTTCTTCTACCGGTACCATGCGGTCACTCTTAGCATCGTAGCGAGCTGGGTGGAATTTGCTAGTGATTTTCTTGATGTTCGCTCCACCACGTCCAACGATTGTTCCGATAGCATCCACGTTAGGATTGTGACTACGAACAGCAACCTTTGTACGGTCACCTGCTTCACGGGCTACGCTCATGATTTCAACAGTTCCATCATATACTTCAGGAATTTCTTGCTCCATCAAACGTTTGATCATTTCTGGATGGCTACGGCTAACAAAGACGTTTACTCCACGAGGATTATCTTCAACCTTGTAGACATAAACTTCGATACGATCATGAGAAGCAAAAACTTCTCCAGGAATTTGGTCTTGTTTTGACAATTGGGCTTCAATGCTGCCAAGATTGACATAAATAAAACGGTTGTCAAAACGTTCTACTGTACCTGACATGATTTCTTGTTCATGCTCTTTGTATGTATTGTAAGTAATGGCACGTGTTTGCTTACGCATTTTTTCCATGATTGTTTGTTTAGCAGATTGGGCTGCTACACGACCAAACTCTCCTGGTGCTTCTTCAAATTTGATTTTGTCACCAAGCTCATAGGCTGAATTAATGGCAAGAGCATCTTTTAAACTGATTTCCAAACGGCTATCAAATACTTCATCAACAACTTCACGGACAGTATAGACAGTAAAGTCCCCTGTCTTTTCGTTGAAATCAATAGCTACACTATCAGATTGACCATAGCGTCTACGGTAAGCAGAACGAAGTGATTCTACTACTGCGTCGATGATATCTTCTTTCTTGATTCCCTTGTCTTCTTCCAAAATGCGGAAGGCCTCTAGCATTTCTTTACTCATGTTCTTTTTACTTTTGAATTCTCAAAAGCTATCCTTTCTTTCTATAATTTTACTGCTAAACGTGCTTTTGATACCAAGTTATATGGAATTTGGACTGTTTTCTTGCGAGTTTTATCCATATATTCCATAGTCAACTCATCCTCTTCAAAGGACAACAAGGTTCCTTCAAAAACCTTTTGTTTATCGATGGCTTGATAGAGCCCGACATGGATGTATTTCCCAACCGCTCCAGCGACTGCTTCCTTGGTTTTCAAAGGACGCTCCAATCCTGGACTGGTAATTTCTAGGAAATATTGTTCTGGGAAGGGATCCGGCTTGATAGTATCTAGGACAGGACTGATAATTTCAGTCAAGTCTGCCGTATCATTCAAGGTGATTCCTTCAGGCTTGTCTACAAAAATACTAAGAATCATGTCACTGCCAATCTTTCCGTACTCGATATCTACGAGTTCAAAAGGAGCTTCAATAACAGGTTCTACGACTTCTCTGACTAATTCAACGATCGTTGCGATTGCGTCCACCTCCTCATAAGCAAGAGGCGAAGATATCTCCCCGCCTCTCTTTCTTATATTCTTGTTATTAGTATAACACAAATCAATCCAACCTGCAAGGATTTGACCTTTTCACAACCAATAGAAGGCTTTCCTTCAAAGGTTTCTGCATGATTTTATAAATGACGTTTCCTTTTACTGAGACGTATCGAATAATCCCAAGTCATATTTCCATGCTAAAATACGTCTTACAGACTCATCAATACGCTCTTCTGTCAAGTCCCCAGAAGAAATTTTCTTTAATAGATAAGGAATCTGAGTTTGGTAGGAAGAACCTAGGATTAGATCATTTCCAGCTAATATTACCTGGAGAGCAGCTTCATCCTGACTGACAAAATCAGCTAATCCTGCCATATCTAAATCATCCGTCATTATGACCCCTTTAAAATTCAGCTCCTTGCGAAGAATTTCGTTGATTTTTGGCGAGATAGATGACGGCACTGTATCAATTTTAGTCAGGATGTTGTGAGAAACTAAAATACTATCCGCACCTGCATCTATGCCAGCTTGAAAGGGTAGAAAATCTGCTTGTCTTAAATCATCCAAAGAGCGGTTGTCTCGGATAATGTCGGTATGACTGTCTCCGTTATCACCATATCCTGGGAAATGTTTCAAGGTTGAACCGACCTTATTCTTTTGAAGTTCTTCTACAACTTGCTTAACATAATTTGCAGTTGTTTGGGCATCTTGTCCGATGGTCCGATCATAAATAAAGGCTGATGGATCACCTGCAAGATCCGCAACTGGAACGAGTCCAGCATTGATACCAACAGATTTCAGCACCTCTGCCTTTTTCCTAGTATCAGAAAGAACAGCCTCCATCCCTCCTTGATGATAAAGGGTCATAGGAGATTGGAAAGGAGTATCCAAAATCGAACTGATACGAGTTACTGTTCCCCCTTCTTCATCGGAACCAATCAATAAAGGAGTCTTTGAAGCGGCCTGGTAGCGACTTGTCAAAACTTTCATATCCTCTAAGGTTCGTCCTTCAAAATCTCGTCCAAATAAGATATAACCAGACAAATGATAGGATTTGAGATCTTCTATTTGATAATCGGCAGGAACTCTAGCCCAGAATAATTGTCCTACTTTCTCCTCCAAAGTCATTGTGGCTAATCTATCTTCAATAACCTTTTCCTTATCTGTTTCACTGGTTTGAGTAGTTTTCTCAGTTTTTTCTACTTGCACATCTGCTTGTCGATGATGTTGATAATCCAAAAAAATCAAACCACCTATCACAAGGAGAAAGAAAAAATAGACTACAACAGGTTTTATGCTTCTTCTCATAACCCCTTCATTATACCACTTATCAGAGCACAAGTACACACTTATCAAAATCCCAAATCTATTAAAAAAACTCAAGGATTTAGTTCTGTCTTCGACAGGACTAAATCCTTGAGTTACATGTTTCCATTCCATTTGAGTGAACGACAGTTTTTCACTAACAAGTCTTTACATTAAAACTGAGCTTCAACTCTATAGATGACTTGACCCTTGCTTGAGAAACTTTTTGCTCATACTCAGTCATGACATTTCCTTCAAAAGTCACTGGCATGTAAATCTAACCAAACGCCCTTGAGTTTCATGCCATATTGTGAAAAGCTCACTAAGCTATATTCAAACAAGCCACGATTATCTGTCTTGAAATGAATTTCACCGTGTTCAGGCAAAATTCGTTTGAAAGTATCCAAGAAGCTCTTATAAGTCAAACGACGCTTCTCATGGCGTTTTTTAGGCCATGGATCCGAGAAATTCAAATACAAGCGATCAATTTCACCATCTTCAAAATAATTGGTCAATTCTGAACCATCAACCCATAGAAGTTTGATGTTGGGAACTCCAACTTCTAAGACCTTATCTAATGCATAGCTTAATACAGACTTCTGAATATCAATCCCGATATAGTTGATGCCAGGATTTTGTTTGGCCATTCCTGTTGCAAAAGCACCTTTGCCACTACCGACCTCTACATGGATTGGATTGTCATTGCCAAATAAATCTCGCCACTTTCCTTTAGCCTCTGCGGGGTTTAAGACAACATACTGCGGATTAGCCTCTAACAGTTCTGTTGCCCCTTTACGATTTCTAACTCTCATTTTTTCTTTCCATACTTATCTCGGAAGCTACGCAAAGCATAGATTTCCCGATTTACATTATCCAAATCTTGATTTTCATAGTATTTGGTAATGAGACTCAAAAATGACAGTTGAGCATACCAATATAACTTATTCAAGACAGTTTGATTATACTTATAGCCATAATTAGCTAGCCATTCTTGCCACTGATACTCTGGAATATAGTGACAGAGCAGATAGGCCACATCAAACATACGATCAGTCAAGCGAACAGAATCCCAATCTACTAAATAAATCAAGCCACTCTCTGTCTCAAACCAGTTGCTATGACGAACATCCCCATGGACTATGGTTGCATAGTCTTCCCTAAAACCAGGAAGATTCTCACGTAAATCACCTAAAACCATACGTAGATACTGGTTGTTTTTTAAAGCATCCGGAGCCTTGTTTACCCATGACTGAAGTAAATCCGAAGGTGTTTCCATTGCATATCCCAATCGTGTCAACTGGGTCATTAAGGGACGTGAACAGTGTAAACGTGTCAAAATATCGATAATTTGTTTACGGTTCATATCGCTTGGCGTCAAAATTTTTCCTGTCAACCATTCCTGAGCGGACATATCACGGCCGTCTGGTAAACGACGGCTCCAGAGCAATTGTGGTGCAATTTGCTCTCTAGCTAAACCAGGCAGGATTGGAGAAGTATTCATTTTTATAAAAAAACACGTTTTCCATCAGGATAACTTCCCATATAAAGCTTTTTCCGCTCTTCCCAGATATCGGGGTTAGCGTTAGCTCAATATCACCCAAGTCCATTTCTTTCCTCCGAATAAAGTTTCCTTATTATTCTACTAATTTTTATGCTATTCGTCAACCAATCTTCTCAGTTGATACGGCAAATAAAGAAATTGCAAGACAAGACTTGCTCCCACAAGTGCTAGAAACAAGAATTTTTGTCCTTAAAAACAAAGCAATCCTATGAGACTTTCCAAGATTAATACAAAGACCCCAATCGCTCTCAAAAATTTCCTTCAAGCCTTTCTCTTTTTGCCCCTTACCTACTGGGAATAATTGCGTCAAATATTGATAGTCAAAGGCATGATAGAGGGCTAGAAGCTGGAATAACAAAAGATAATTGAATAAAATTACAATTGCGACTGCAATCCAAGATTGCTCAATGAAGATGAGAGCGGTCAAAGATAGGATTATGAGTCGCAGACTAAGGGCGAATAAATCTCCATTTCTCAGATAGGAGCGGAGATAAAGATTCTGCCAGATTTTTCCTGGTACTTTCTGAACTCCCTTGAGGATAAAGTCCAGATAAACTCGGCGCTTAACACTATTTGAAATCCCCTTGACCTGTGTAAAGAGGGCAAAGAATCGAAGCAAGAACTGCTTACGTTTACTTTCTTGTGCAATGACATAATCCCAGTCAAGTCCATTTCCAAGGAAAAAGTTGCTAGACTTTTGGCGAAAAATCACGTATTTTACTATCCCCAAGACAAGGAGATAGACTCCAAAAAAATCAGCAAACCAAGACCCATGGCTAAGAATAAAGGCGCAAACAGGAGCAAAAAGAGAGTCTGTACACTGACCCAAAAGATGAAAGAAATCAGACTTTGCTTCTGGATGTGTTCTCTCACTTCTTCTTCAGCAACTAAAAGAAATAGTTTGTCAGGCGCTTCTAGATAGGTCGCAATACCACCCCAAAGCAAAAGTAAAATAGATATCATCCCAATCAAAATTAGGATTGGGAAATGATTCTCAGGAAAGTGTTGGAGCAACTGGTTGTACTGGTAGGCCAAAAAAATCCTAACAACACCAACAAAAAAATAAGACAAAAATGATCATTGAGCACATAACGGAGATAGCCCAAGCATTCCTTGCGAAATTCCTGCTTTCGTTTTAAAAACAAGTCCTTCATAGCTCCTCCTCTTTGGTCAGAGCCAAATAGATATCATTGAGGCTTGCTTCTGGCATATCAAAGGCTTCTCGGAGTTGTTGGAGATTTCCTTTGGCTCTTACTTGACCTTTGTGAAGAATGACAAAAGAGTCACACATCTTTTCAGCAGAATCAAGAACGTGGGTACTCATAAGGATAGACTTTCCTTTTTTCTTTTCCGCTTCTAGAAGTTGAATCAAATCTGAAATCGCCAAAGGATCAAGACCAAGGAAAGGTTCGTCTACGATAAAGAGACTAGGATCCACGACAAAGGCACAGATAATCATAACCTTTTGCTTCATCCCTTTGGAAAAATGAACTGGAAACCAATCCAATTTTTGATCCAAACGGAACATTTTTAAAAGCGGCTCTACACGTTCAAAAGCGATATTTTGCTCGATACCATAGGCCATAGCAACTGTCTCAATATGCTCTCTGAGAGTCAATTCCTCATACAAGCTAGGAGTTTCAGGGATATAACCAATCTTCTTGCGATAGCTCGTAGCATCCTCTCCTAGAGTCAATCCGTCAATCTTAATCTCCCCACTATAGGGCGTCAAAAGACCAATAATCTCATTGATAGTCGTTGATTTTCCCCGCACCATTCAAACCTATCAAACCTACCAACTGTCCGCTCTCAACTGTAAAGGACACATCTTTCAAGACAGGGACATGAACATAGCCTCCTGTCAGATTTTTAATTTCTAACATATTTTCTCCGAATCTGGTATAATGTAGCTATATTATATCAAAATTCAATACACTAGAGGTGGTTTTTATGTCAGATTGTATTTTTTGTAAGATTATCGCAGGAGAAATCCCTGCAGCCAAGGTTTATGAGGATGAGCAAGTCCTTGCCTTTCTTGATATTTCTCAAGTAACACCTGGTCATACCTTGGTCGTACCCAAAGAACACCATCGCAACCTTTTGAGAAATGGATGCCACGAGCGCTAGCCAACTCTTTGCAAAGATTCCAGTCATTGCTCAAAAGGTTATGAAAGCTACCCAAGCTGAAGGCATGAATATCATCGCCAACTGCGAAGAGTAGCTGGACAAACCGTTTTCCATACCCATGTCCACCTCGTTCCTCGTTATGGTGCCGAGGATGACCTAAAAATTGACTTTGTTGCCCATGAACCTGACTTTGACAAACTTGCCCAAGTCGCTGAAACGATCAAAAACGCTTAAGGAGTTCCTATGAAACTATCAAATTTACTACTTTTTGCTGGATCTGCAGTCGGATCTTACCTCCTCGTTAAAAATCGTGAAGTTATCACTGAAGAAGTTTTAGATACAACTGATCGCGTTGAAGCAATCAAAGGTGATTTAGATGTTATCCAAAATAGCTTACAAATTATCAATCAACAAAAAGAAGTCATCAAGGAGTATCAAGAAGACCTCACTTACAAATTTAAAGTCTTAGAAAAAGACCTCCAAACAAGACTTGCTGTGATAAAAGAACTACGAGAAACTGAAGAAAAACTAAAAAGAAAGCATCCAACTTTCCTCATCCCCTTAAATCCATCTTGGATTACCAGCTCCTAACAGAAAAGGGAGGGACTGAAAAATGAAACAGTTTTTAAAAGTTCGATCGTGTCTGATTATTTCTGGTTGCCTCTGTCTTCTTGTCAGCCCTAGCATTTCTACTAGTGGCCAATCTTTTCAAAGGCCTCATCGAGTGACATCCGAGAAGGAAATGAAGCCTTAAAACAAATCTTTATCTCCCTTGACATGCCTCCTGAGAAAGTAGAATCAAATGGACACTATCAATTCGAGGGGGGAGGCTTAGATTTTTATGTGACTTTCTCAGATGAGGTCATCAATAGCCACCCTGTCCTAAAAGAAAGTCCCAAACCTCACTAAAAAAACCGACTCAAAAGTCTATGTCCTACAGACAGGAGATATTTCCTACTATAAAGTAGAGGATAACTTGTTTCAATCATGGTTTATTCCCAATTTTTTTAGAGGAGGAAGGCGAGAAGTATTTCCGAGAAAACGGAAAGAAATCACATTCTTCTTACTCAATTTCTAACTTTGGAAAGGATCCGGAAAGCATGAAAAAAAGGGGAATCGCATTCTATGAAAAAGCGTTTGACTTTGGTGGATATTCAGGATAATTCGGCGATTAAGCACATTGATACCGTCACTGTTAAACCCGGCAAAGAAGCAGAACTCAAGCAACTCATCCAGGAAATGGATGAAAGCTGGCTTGCTCACTCAAAAAAAGTATCAAATAGCAGATCTAGTCGAGAAATCATTTTCTCGATACTAACTACAAACAAAAAAAGAGCCTGAAGGCTCTTTTTGTTTTATTCTCCCTCAAAGGCATCTTTTATATGGTCAAAGAAGCCTTTTTTCTTTGGATTAACTTTCAAATCACCTGCAGCTGCGAATTCTTTCAAGGCTGCTTTTTGACGTTCGTTCAAAGCCTGTCGGAGTCACGACATTAACAGTCACGTATTGGTCACCAACAGCACCACCACGAAGACTTGGAGCTCCCTTACCACGTAGGCGGAATCGTTTACCGGTTTGAGTTCCCTCTGGAATCACCAATTCAACATCACCGTGAACGGTTGGGATATCGACAGTATCACCAAGAGTTGCTTGGACGATATTGAGGTTTAACTTGTAGAAAATAGTTGTTCCTTCACGTTCAAATTTATCGCTCGCTTCAACAGAAACTACTACATACAAATCTCCATAAGGACCACCGTTAAAGCCTGCCTCCCCTTGACCCGCTAAACGGATTTGTTGACCTGTTTCGACACCTGCTGGAATTTTTCACATGGACACTGTGGGCTTGTTTTTCATGACCTGTTCCATGACATGTTGTACATGGATCTTTGATTTCTTTTCCACGACCATGACAGACATCACAGGTTACTTGACGACGCATCATACCAAGAGGTGTTTGAGTATCGACGTTGATAACACCAGAACCGTGACAGCGTCCACAAGTAACTGGACTTGTTCCAGGCTTAGCACCTGATCCCATTACAAGTACGACAGCTTGATTCACGATTGTAGTTTGACTTCTTTTTCAGTACCAAAGATAGCTTCTTCAAAAGTCAAATTGACGCGATACTGGAGGTCATCACCTTGACGAGGGTGCGTTTGGATTGCGAGAAGAACCGCCTCCGCCGAAAAAAACTTGAGAAAGATATCTTCAAATCCACCAAAACCACCTGCACCATCGAAAGCCACCGAAAACCGCCTGCACCACCAAAAGCCACCATTGGCACCAGCAGCACCATATTGGTCATAAGCAGCACGTTTTCTGTTCATCACTCAAAGTCTCATAAAGCTTCTTGAACTTCCTTGTACTTTGTCCTCAGCACCAGGCTCCTTTGTTGATATCTGGGTGATATTTTTTTAGATAATTTCCGATAGGCTTTCTTGATCTCATCTTGAGATGCATTCTTTGAAACGCCCAAACGGTCATAAAAATTCAGTATTGTTCATTTAAGATACCAAGACCGTAAAAAATTCGACTGAAAAATAGGAAATCTGACGCAGGAGCGATGCTCTGACGATTTATCTTTTTCAGAATTTAGGTCGGGTTCATTCCTTTTCATATTGAGTAATAACGAGCTCGAGTTCAATTCCCCGAACGCTCTTTTGTCCTTTTCATTGATATTGTGAATCAAACCACTATTTAGGTCGGGTTCCTTTTCTTTTTATATTCAAAACGAAATCAAAATATGAGTTTCGTCCCTTTTTACCGAAAAAAACAGAGGCTGGGTTGCAACCTCTGGATTTCTTCCTATCATTACGACATTCTAAAACAAAGTCGATTATACTTTGTTTTAGAACTAGTAAGGCTGAATTGAGTTTCGGCTAAAAACTTCGGAAAAAAGATAAGCCATCTTTTGTGCATCGCACAGGCGATGGCTTCCTATTTTCTTTCGTTTTCTTAACGCCTCAACATCTTACTTTTTCCGTAAACTCTCCGTCTACGACGTCATCGCCTGCGTTTCCTGTTGCTTGTGCGCCTTCTGCTCCTGCTTGAGCTTGTTGCGCTGCTGCGGCTTGTTCGTAGAGTTTAACAGCAAGTCCTTGTGCTTTTTCGTTCAATGCTTCAAGTTTTGCTTTCATTTCGTCCAAGTTGTTGTCTTCTTGAGCTTTCTTAAGATCATCAAGGGCAGCTTGTGCAGCATCACGTTCTGCATCGAAAGCCTTTGCCTTCAGTTTCTTTGATTGTCTTTTCAGTCGCAAAAGATAGCTTGGTCTACTTCGTTACGAAGGTCAACTTCTTCTTTACGTTTCTTATCTGCTTCAGCGTTTGCTTCTGCATCTTTCATCATGCGATCGATTTCTTCGTCTGTCAAACCTGAGTTTAGATTGGATAACAATTGTTTGTTCTTTTTGAGTTCCAAGATCTTTGGCCTTTAACAGATACGATACCGTTCTTGTCGATGTCGAAATGTTACTTCGATTTGTGGGATACCACGAGGTGCAGCTGGGATATCAGTCAATTGGAAGCGTCCAAGAGTCTTGTTATCTGCTGCCATTGGGCGTTCACCTTGAAGAACGTGGATATCAACGGCTGGTTGGTTGTCTGCTGCAGTTGAGAAGACTTGTGATTTAGATGTTGGAATAGTTGTGTTGCGGTCGATGAGTTTTGTGAAGACTCCACCCATTGTTTTCGATACCAAGTGACAATGGTGTTACGTCAAGAAGGACAACGTCTTTGACATCACCAGTGATCACACCACCTTGGATCGCAGCACCCATAGCAACTACTTCGTCAGGGTTTACTGATTTGTTTGGTTCTTTACCAGTTTCAGCTTTAACAGCTTCTACAACGGCAGGGATACGAGTTGAACCACCGACAAGGATGACTTCGTCGATATCTGACAAGCTCAAACCTGCATCTGAAAGGGCTTGACGAACTGGAGTTTTTGTACGTTCTACAAGGTCACGAGTCAAATCATCAAATTTCGCACGAGTCAAGGTCATTTCCAAGTGAAGAGGTCCAGCTTCACCAGCAGTGATAAATGGCAAGCTGATTTGAGTTGAAGTCACACCAGAAAGGTCTTTCTTCGCTTTTTCTGCTGCATCTTTCAAACGTTGAAGGGCCATCTTGTCTGTTGACAAGTCGATACCATTTTCTTTCTTGAATTCTGCTACTAAGTAGTCGATGATTTTTTGGTCAAAGTCGTCACCACCGAGTTTGTTATCCCCTGCAGTTGCCAATACATCAAAGACACCATCACCGAGTTCAAGGATAGATACGTCAGAATGTACCACCACCAAGGTCGAATACCAAGATTTTTTCTTCTTTGTCAGTCTTGTCCAAACCGTATGCAAGGGCTGCTGCAGTTGGTTCGTTGACGATACGTTCTACTTCAAGACCAGCGATTTTACCAGCGTCTTTAGTTGCTTGACGTTGAGCATCGTTAAAGTAAGCTGGAACTGTGATAACAGCCTTAGGTTACTTTTTCACCAAGGTAGTCTTCAGCGTAACCTTTCAAGTATTGAAGAATCATAGCTGAGATTTCTTGTGGAGTGTATTCTTTACCGTTAGCAGAAACTTTTTCAGAAGTACCCATCTTAGATTTGATAGAGATAACTGTATCTGGGTTTGTTACTGCTTGACGTTTTTGCAGCATCACCAACGATGATTTCACCGTTTTTGAATGATACTACAGATGGAGTTGTGCGGTTTACCTTCTGGGTTTGCGATGATTTTTGATTCAGTTCCTTCAAGAACTGCTACTGCTGAGTTTGTTGTACCTAAGTCAATACCGATAATTTTTAGACATATGTTTTTCTCCTTGAAATTTTATATTCTATTTTTTTTCTTTTTTTGATATTTCCCTTAAGTGGTGGGCGACGTCGAGCAACTCCCTTCAGGGATTTCATCACTATTTTTTGAGCCTACTGTCTCAAAAGTCCCTGTTTCAGTAGCACACGCTACTGAAACTTTCACCACGGAAATATCTTCGCTCACTTTGCAAAGCTCGAGACTTGTCTTATCTTTCTTTCATAGTTTAGTGTCGTTTCGGACAAGGTTTTTAAGTTCTCTAGCCTAGTTATAAACCACTACCATAGCCGGTCTTAGGATGCGGTCATGGAGTTTGTAGCCTTTTTGGAAGACTTGTGCGATGGTGTCTGCTGGATGCTCATCATCAGCTGGGAACTGTTTGAATAGCCATATGGTAGTTATGGTCAAATTCTCCATCCGCTGGAATTTCTTCAATTCCTTCTTCTTTCAGAGCATGAATCAAACTTTCTTGGACCATTTCTAGTCCTTTTTTGACATCATCTGTCAAACCCTTCAACAGCAAGAGCGCGTTCAAGGTTATCAAGTGATGGCAAGATTGCTTTTGCCAAATCTTGGCTGCGATAGCGTTGCAAGAGTTGGCGTTCTTCGTTGGCACGGCGCTGAATGTTTTGCATTTCTGCATGAGCTCGAAGATATTTGTTTTCAAATTCTTCGGCACGTTCATTCGCCAAGTCCAATTCAGACTTCTCAGGAGTTGTTTCTTCAGCTGTTTCCACAACTTCCTCTTCTTTTACTTCTTCATTTTTTATATCTTGGGCCATTTTCGCCTCCTTTAATGATTTCAATCTTAATTCACTTCATAGTGATTGCTGCTGAGATAGCGGTAAAAATCCGTCAACTTCATAGTCAAAACTCGATTGACAACATTAAGTTGATTGACCAATTGTTGATAATCCAGATTGACCGGACCTATAATCGCAAGAATTCCAAATCCACGATAGGGAATCAGGAACTTACTGCTAATCACTGCTAAGTCAGCAAGACAAGATTCTTGGCTATCCGCAACTCGGACACTTTGCATCTGGTCTCCAATCAAATTCTCTCGAATTTCCAAAGCTACCTTTTGTGGCTGATCAAAAAATTGATAAGCCGCTAAATTAGCGAAATTCAAAAGATTGACTTTCCCAGAAACCACGATGTTTTTCATTGAACATTTCTTTGAAGATATGCTCAACAAGATCCATAACATTATCCGTTGTTGTAAAGTAACGTTGGATAATTTGCGGAATCTCTGTCCGAATCTTGTAGTGAATATCCAAAACAGTTTGATCCAGGAAACGTTCTTGAATCATGGTCTTGAGGCGATTTAAATCCTCCTGCAAGAAATTTCTCGGAATCAAAAAACTGACTGGTAACTGTTCTAGACTCATCAAGCGTAAAAAACTGCCAGAGCTGTATGTTGTCCGAGGACAACAATATCAAAAGCTGTCAGCTTCTGCCTACTTGGTTCGACATCCAGTGCTACAACCGTACAACCACTCAAGTCTGACAAGATTTTCGTTGCCTCTTGAAGGATATCCTCAAGCTTGAAGAACTCCTGATCAAAAGCTTTTACAATCTCATAAACTTGATTTTCAGCTAAACGGTCAAAGGATAAGGGAGTGTTTGACATAGTATTGAAAACCAGCCACACTCGGCATCCGACCACTGGAAGTATGAGCCTTTTCAAGCAAACCTTGCTTTTCTAGAGCTGCCATATCATTTCGAATGGTAGCACTACTAGAGTTGATAGACTCTTGCAAGGCTTTGGATCCAACAGGTTCGTGCGTTTTGGTAAAGATGTCAATAATCAGATTTAAAATATTCTGCTGACGTTCTGTAACCATCTCGCTACTCCTCTCTGATAGATCTTTTTAGCACTCGACACATCCAAGTGCTAACTTATGATTCTATTATACACCCTTAAAAAAGAATGTCAAGACAAAAAAACTCAAAAAAATTAGCACTCTTTTTATCAAGAGTGCTAAAAAAATCAGTCTGAGGACCTAGAAAACTCAATGTCACATTCACCAAGATATTTTTCGTCTAAGTCTGTAAAAAAACTATAGATTAGATAAGAAATCATGAGAGCATATAGGGACAAAAAAATAAGGAAGAAAAGACTGAGAGAGACTTTCATGAAACAGGCTCATACAAACAACTAGACCACCAGAGATAGAAACTGTAGATGTACGAAAGTCCAGATTTTCACACCATCCCATCGAAGACGATTGTCCATGAAAGATTGATCATTTAAATCTACATCACAAGTTGCTTTTCGAAAAAAACAGTATAAGAACAATTTTCCACAAATTCCCATCCTCTATCCTTAATACTTTTGTAAATCTACCTCATTTTTTTCTAAGGTAGCTAGTATTCCACACACGGTAAATCACATCATCTGGTCGGCATTGTTCAAAAATAGAAAAAAAGCCAAAAACGATTCGATTTAAATTTCCAACCTTTCAAATGCATCTCATGCAAATAATCTTCTACCTTATCCAAATCAAAAAAATGGTAAACATTCGAAATTGTACTTTTGCTATTCATTGTCTAACCTCCAAAATGATTTTTATTTATCAGATAATTCTTTCCACTTTTGAAACAATCTCCAAAAAAATATAAGAAATCTGAATCATGAAAAACTATCAATAAAAGCACAGTCTATGATAACAATCAAAAAACATTCCCCAACTGAAATAACCTCTTCCACTGAGTAACTTTGAGAAAACCGGTAGTAGAGCTGAAAAGAGAAGCAAAATAGGAAGCATCCGCATTGTTAAAATCTTCTTGACCATTGCTAACTTCCCGGACGCGTCATTATAAATTTCAAACTCAGCATCCGACTCAACTCCAGAATAAAGCTTTTCTAAAGTAGGAAAAAAACCATTAAAAGTCTGTAATATGCTCCCAGCCACAATCTTTAAATAGTTGTAAATAGGAAGCTCTCTCTGACTTTTTCATAGGATAAAAGTCCAACTGATAAACCACCTGCTCCGGTTGGCACTTTTCAAAAGTATACTTAACCGCAACTACTAAGTTAGAATAACTTACTTCCTTAAGTTTCCAGCCCTGAGCATGCATTTCTCCGAGATAGAGAGCCTCTCTATCATAATCCGCAATGGTAGCAATTCTATAAACAACCTTCTTTTTCATCAAAGCTCCTCCCGACTGTTTCTGTAGAGCCGTTCAATACGTTTCAACTCAATCTCTAAAACTTTTTCGTCCCAAGTCTGTTATCTGATAGATTTTACGTTTTTCCTCTTCTCGGACAAAGGAAACCAAACCATCCTTTTCCATCTTCGATAGGGTTCCATACATAGTTCCAGGACTAATCGAAACCTGTGAATCTGTCATCTCTTTGACCTTTTGTGTAATACCATAGCCATGGTTCTCCTTTTTGCAGACAGAACAGAATATAAAAACCCGTTTCAGTCATAGGGAAGGTAAACCCGCCTAATCTTATCTGTTAATTCCATTTAATCAGACCTCCTATTTAGTTCGATATATCGCACCTCGTTATACAATATATCACACCTCGATATAAATTGCAAGAAAAAAAGATTGTCCTCACGGACAATCTTTCTGATTTATCATTAGTATAGATCTAGGTAGTTATCAATTTCCCATTGTGAAACGAAGGTTGCATAGCTTGCCCACTCAATTCGTTTGGCTTCAAGGAAGCTAGTGTAGATGTGTTCACCTAGAGCTGCTTTTACCACTTCGTCTTCTGTCATGGCCTTCAAAGCGTTGTGAAGAGTTGATGGAAGGTCTGTGATGCCAGCCTCTTTACGCTCTTCTGCAGTCATGATATAGATGTTTTCTTCGATTGGCGCTGGTGCTTCGATTTTGTTTTCAATACCGTGCAAACCAACTTCCAAAAGAACAGCCATTGCGATATATGGATTTGCCATTGGGTCTACTGAGCGCAATTCCAAACGTGTTCCCATTCCACGAGTAGCAGGAACGCGGACAACGGTGAACGGTTACGACCAGCCCAAGCGATGTAAACCGGCGCTTCGTAGCCTGGAACCAAACGTTTGTATGAGTTAACTGTCGGGTTCATGATAGCTGTGTAGTTGTAGGCGTGCTTGATCAAACCACCAAGGAAATGATAGGCTGTTTCTGACAATTGCATTCCTTTTGGATCATTTGGATCAAAGAAGGCGTTGTTCCCTTCATCATCAAACAAGGACATATTGCAGTGCATTCCTGAACCAGCGATACCAAATTTAGGTTTAGCCATAAAGGTTGCATACAAACCATGTTTACGCGCAATTGTCTTTACAACAAGTTTAAAGATTTGAATCTTGTCACATGCACGAAGAACTTCATCGTACTTAAAGTCAATCTCATGTTGACCTACGGCAACTTCGTGGTGACTGGCTTCTACTTCAAATCCCATTTTAGTCAAGACATTTACAATTTCACGACGGGTATTATCGGCAAGGTCTGTAGGCGCCAAATCAAAGTAACCACCCTTGTCATTCACCTCAAGAGTTGGGTCTCCATTTTCATCAAGCTTGAATAGGAAGAATTCTGGTTCCGGACCAAGGTTGAAAGATTTGAATCCAACTTTCTCCATGTGATGAAGAGCTCGTTTAAGGTTGCTTCGAGGATCTCCAGCAAATGGCTCTCCTTCTGTTGTATAGACATCACAGATCAATCCTGCGACACTACCGTTCTCATCTCCCCAAGGGAAAGACAGTCCATGTGTCCAGGTCAGGGTACAAGTACATATCTGATTCATTGATACGAACAAACCCTTCAATAGAAGATCCATCAAACATAGCCTTGTTTGACAAGACCTTGTCTAGTTGTTCATCTGTAGCAGGAATTTCGACGTTTTTCATTGTTCCCAAAATATCTGAAAAACATGAGACGGATAAAAGGTTACATTTTTTTCCTTAACTTCACGACGAATATCTGCAGCTGTGATTGGCATGGTTTTTCTCCTTATATATGACGACTAGCGGTTGCCTAACCGCGACCAAAAGGTGATTGTTGAGAAGCAAAGCGACTTTGTTGAAGAACTTCATTCCGAAGAGCCCGACGCACCTCAGTTTGACTGACTGGTTTCTTGGCTTTCGCCTCACGTTCAGCATATTTTTTTCTTGATAGCAGCAATGTTCAGACCTTCAGAGATATAATCCTTAATCTCAAAGCAACCGATCCATATCATTTAAAGAATACATCCGGCGATTACCTTCGTTTCGATCAGGTTTTATCAACTCCTGATCTTCATAATAACGAATTTGACGCGCCGAAAGATCGGTCAGCTTCATAACACTACCAATAGGGGAAAAACTGCCATATTGCGACGAAATTCTTTTTTTCCTTCATGTGCACTTCCTCTTCTTTCTGTCTATTATAGTCTAAAAAAATCAATCGTCAATTGTTAATGTTATATCTTGTGACATTATTTTTATTTTTACTAGCATGAAACTCTGCAAAGCGATCAATATCGTAATTTACTAGAATTGCTACAAAAACTCCCATAAAAGTCTCAAAAACTCGAGCAAACACGTACAAAACAGTCTCTCCGCTCGGAATTGATAGGGTAATAATCAGCATAGCTGCAAACTCCCCCTATGACACCCGACTTATTGTTCATGGCAACATTTGTCATGATGGTTAACATGGTACATATCGGAACCACAAGGAGAGTTACCCAAAAGGCTCCATGAAAAAAGTTGTTCAAGAGAAAGAAAATCAGCGCATAAAAACCACCGATACTATTCCCTAAAATACGAGATGTCCCAAAGTGGACACTCTTATCAAAGTCTTCTCTCAAGCTAAAAACGGCTGTAAGAGCTCCAATCTGAAGTCCCTTCCATCCAAAAAAACCAAAAAATCATGAGGACCAAAAGACAGCGATTCCTGTTTTAAAGGTGCGCATCCCTAACTTTAAACTTAGCTTTTATCAAATCTATACTTTTTAAAAATAACTCATCATTCTCATCTTTCTTTTTCCATTTTATCATAATTTTACTTTTTTTGAGAAAGAGGATTCAGAAAATAGAAAAAAAGAGAAGGATTAAATCCTTCTCTTTTATATTGATTTTCATTTTAGAACAAATACATGAAAGCTAAAGGCTAGAGACTAGCGAGCAAACCAACTCCCCAGAAGAAGAAATCGACTTTCCACTCACTCCAAGCTTGACCTTTTACCTGAAAAACCACCCAACTCAAAAATGGTGATGAACTGGGAGTCATACGGAAGATACGTTTTCCGCCAGTCAACTTAAAGTAGGTAACTTGCATCATGACAGATGTTGTTTCAAAAAAACATACACTATACCAATCAAGAGTAGCGTCCATTCTTGGTGAAGAGCCATGGAAATAGCAGCTAACATCCCTCCAAGAGCAAGACTTCCCGACATCTCCCATGAAAAACCTTTAGCAGGCTTATGGTTAAAGACAAAGAAACCAAGAAGACCACCAATCATGGCTAGAATCACTAGGAGAATATCCAACTGGTTTTGTACATAGGCAATGACTCCATAGGCAGACAGAGCTAATCACTACTGAGATACTTGCAAGCCATCAATTCCGTCAGTCAAGTTAACAGCATTTGAAAAACCAACTAACCAGAAAAGAGCAAAGAAAGATGTAAAGAACTCCTAAAGTGCAAAGGATAACCCAAATACATTTGAGACATCTCCTCCTCTTTCATAAAAAGAGATAGAAGATAACTCCTCCCTACTAACTGAAGCAAGAGTTTTTGTTTTAGGGATTTGAGTCCTTCATTGATTTTACGGAAAAGACCTTGAGGAAATCATCTAAGAAACCAACCAAACCCATATAAGACTAGGATAAAGAGGATCATTCCAACATTGTTGGTTAGTTGATTAGTCAAAAGGGCAAGAACTAAAACTAACTAAAAACACTTGTTACGAGAAAGACAATTCCCTCCCATTGTTGGCGTCCCAGCTTTTGCTTGGTGCTGTTTGACATCCTCATGCATCTGTTGACCAGTAATCTGCGCTTTTACGGTAAAAAAACGGATAAAAAGCTGGAATTCCTACGACTGTAAGAACAAAAGTAAGGATTCCAGGAAAGATAGAAACTAAGCATTCTAATCTCCTAAATGTTATTTTTTTATTTTTCTGTAAATCTTTTTAAAGCTGTATTGGTACGAACACTTTGTTTTTTAACAGTTTCTCCTGTACCTTCAAATTCAACTTCAAGATTCAACCATTTTGGCAAAAGGTTTCAACATTTCTTTCTTAGACCAACCATACAAGTCAGGCATCTCTTCTACCTTGTCAGAAAGCAGTAAGATTTGCTCATTAGCATCCAGATTAGTTCCTTCTGCCACTGAACTTTCTTTTGATTTTTCGTTCCCTGAACCGATAACGATTGGTTGAACAAGATTGCGTCGTAATTCCTCTGCCATATCACCAGGGACTATAATCATCGTTTTGTGAGCATAGCATAACTAGTTGTAGTAGTTATCTGGTCTAAATTTTTAGCAGTTGATTGAAGATTTGAAGATATCTTTCATGGCAGAAGCTCGTTCCAAGAATAGGATTAGCAAATTCTCCAAACGAAAGGTGTCAGAATAAAGTGCTCAGGCTGTTGAACTGTTACGTAGAGAATAAAATCAGGATTTTCAGAAGGATGCATGGTTACTACAGAAAAGATATAGTTGGTTTTCCCAACTAAAGTATCCTCCATTTTTGCTCATCTGCAATCTGAGCTGTTCCAGATTTCAAAGGCTACATTCTGACCAGGAACAGTAATGACTGTTTCCCATTACCATGTACTGTGGTTGTACATGGTACCCATGGATAGGGTCTGTACCAACCATAAATCATGTGATCTCTAGTCAAACTAGCTGCTTCTTTTAGAAACAGGATTTCCCACAACTTCTTTTTGTGATTTACGAACCGTTTGATCATTTGGATCATAGAGGGCACTGATAAACTTCGGCTCTAGCATAACCCCATCATTAGCAATCGCTGTAAAGGCACGAAGCATCTGTGTTTGAGTAACAGAAATACCTTGACCAAAAGAACTCATGGCAATATTAACGATGTTGTCTGCAGGTAGTTGTCCCAGCATACTCATCACTCATACCAAAACGAGTCGGAACTCCAAATTTGAATCGATTGAGGTAATCTAACCAAGTAGTATCCCCATCTTTTTGTCTCGAGCAAGAGTCATACCCACATTACTAGAGTGAGCAAAACCCTTGCGAGAAGGTCATTATATCCAGCTGATAAGCCTTCATTAACATCCCAGTCTCTGATAGTGGCATCAGCCACCTTCAATTCACTACTATGAAAATATTCTCCTCCAGTGAAAGGTTTTATTGTCAATAGCTGCAGCTAAAGTCATCACCTTTCATGGTTGAACCTGGCTCATAATTACTTTGATATAAAGATATCTCGCCAGACAAAATCCTCAGTAATACCTTCTTTGGTATCCGCATCAAAAGGTTGGTCTCTGAGTCGTTGCCAGAAATCTCTCCCTGTCTTAGCACTAACCAAGGTCGCAGTCATATTTTCCTCTTTAAGTTTTTCTCTTGAAGCATATCCATTTGACTTTCCATGAAAGGATTGTAGAGGACTAGATAAGGGTCGTATATACATCCTTTCCCAGTCTACCATCTGACGGGTAGCTTTTTTTCAGTTCCAGGAACGATATTTCCCTAAGCGATCTTTTTCATAGGTAAGAATACCATCTGTTCCCGCTAGTAGACTATTAAGGGAGCTTTCCATACCGGATGTCCCAACGAGACTCTTAGAACCATCTTCGTTTTCATGAAGTTGGGCTAAACCGATGAAGGATGAAGCAAAGCGTCCATTAGGATAGCTTCTGTTGGGACTTGTTGTAAAGTCAATCCCCTCCACCTTGGCAGTTTCCAAGTCCTTTTTAATGGCCATCATGTTGGCGTAAGTGATTCCATTACCTTTAACACCAAAGGAAACTTGCTTGAGATTTGGTTTGGAAAGTTGTTCCTTGACATAAGACTCTTCCATATCCAAATACTTGTGAAAAATCTCTGCAACTTTATTGTACTGTGATTCTTCTACATATAGAATGTTACCATTAGCAGACTTATAATCTTTATCAATGACTGCGTAGACATTATAGGATGTTGCATCTTCCGCAATGGGTGTTCCGTTACGGTCATAAATCGTTCCTCTTTTAGCAGGAACCGTTTTGGTTGTTTGGTGAACCCTGTCTGCTTCCTTGACCAAGTCAACACCAAACTTTGTACCAGTACCAATAATCACCGCAAAATTAACCAAAAAAACAGCAAAGAGAAAGACGGCCAAGAGGCTCAAATTCTTTCCCACTCGTCTGCGATTTTCTTCTGGATTTTTACGATTCTTAATGGCAAAGCGTATTATTCTTTCTTTCCAGGTTTTCATATACTACTCCGCCGATCGGATATTTTCATTATTTAACTGCAACTCTTGCGAGTCGGCAATTCCTGTCAAGCGTTCTGATCGGATCAATTCATTAACTTCTTGCTTGGCATCATCTAGTTCGGTCTTCTTTTCTTCGATTTGATTATTAACTGTTGTTAACTCACTCTGAACTTGCAGGAGTTTTGTTTGCATATAGACAACACTTACTGCTAAGATCAGGGCTGTGATAGCAATTGAAAGGTAAAAGGCCTTTTCAACCCGCGAAAATCTTTTGAACCGCGCTTGCAGTAATTGGCTGGTCGTTTCTTTTCTTTCTGGCATTTTTTCCTCTTACTTGTGAATTTTTCTAGCTACTCGTAGCTTGGCTGAGTGGGAACGGTTATTGGCTTCCAACTCTTCTTTACTCGGTAAAATCGGTTTACGGGATACTAATTCCATCTTAGGCTTGAGTTCATCTGGAATAAAAGGCAAACCTTTGGGAACCTCCACTGTCGAAGCTTCCTTAAATAGTTGCTTAGTCAAGCGATCTTCAAGTGAATGGAAGGTAATGACTGATATTCTACCATTTAAAGCCAACATATCCATAGCTTGCTGAATAGACTCATCAGCCGCTCCCAACTCATCATTAACTTCAATACGAATGGCTTGGAAAATCTGTTTGGCTGGATGGCCCTTTTTCTTGAGTTCCTTGGTAGGCTTGGCAGACTTTGATGATTTCTGCCAATTCCGTTGTTGTCTCGATTGGCTTCACTTGACGTGCTTGTTCGATTTTTCGCGCAATCTGTTTAGAAAACTTATCTTCTCCATATTTGAAAAAGATTCTTACCAAATCATGGTAGTCGTAGTGATTAACGACTTCATAAGCGGTCAAACTAGCTTCCTGATTCATGCGCATATCCAGCGGTGCATCCTTCTTATAGGAAAAACCACGTTCACGCTGATCCAACTGCGGGCTTGACACACCCTAAATCATAACAAATTCCATCAATTTCAGTCACACCTAAGCTCATGTAAGCGGTCCTTCAAATGACGGAAAGTATCCTTGATGAAGGTGACCATTCCCTTTTCGATATAGGGTGCCAAACGTTTTTGCGCATTATCAATGGCATTCTGGTCCTGGTCAAAGGCATAGAGATGCCCTTTTTCACCTAATTTACTTAATAAATACTCGCTATGGCCTGCTCCGCCCAAAGTCGCATCAACATAGATACCATCTGATTTCACATCAAGCATATCAATCGTTTCATGGAGCATGACCGTTACATGATGAAATTCTTTAGTCATATCTTATCTATTTTACCATAATTCTGACTAGCTTGCACCCGCTAAAGCCAAAACATTCCATTGCTACTTTATTCCTTGTATTCAAGAGGTTTCTCAGCTACTTGAGCTAACACTGAGTCTACTTCTAGATTTAAGTGTTGATGAACTGCCTCTGCCACTGCTCTTGGTATACCAACTGCAACAATTTCGTCCACGCTAGCTTCCTTGATTTTTGTCAGAGATTTGAAATATTTCATCAAATTCTGCTTGCGTTTGGGGCCCAAGCCTTCAATACCATCCAATTGAGAGGAGAAGGAATTTTTAGAACGGAGTTGACGGTGGAAGGTAATGGCAAAGCGGTGTACTTCATCCTGAATGCGTTGCAAGAGGAAAAATTCTTGAGAATTGCGAGACAACTCTACCACCTCGAGTGGGTCTCCAAAGAGTAATTCATGGGTTTTGGTGCTTGTCATTTTTTTGCAGACCTGCAATAGGAATATCCAAACCTAACTCTTCTTGGATAACCTGCTTAGCAATATTGACTTGACCTTGCCCACCATCAATGACGATTAAGTCAGGCGGTGTCAGACCATCTCGCTGAACCCGTCCATAACGTCTACGAATAACCTCTCGCATACTTGCATAGTCATCTGGTCCGACCACAGTCTTGATTTTATACTTGCGGTAATCCTTCTTGCTCGGTTTTCCGTTGACAAAAACAACCATGGCAGAGACAGGACTAGTCCCCATGATATTGGAGTTATCAAAAGACTCAATGCGGACTGGGGTTGGAATTTGTAGAAGTCGCCCAAGATTTTCAATAGCTCCTTGAGTCTTTTCAACTGATTTCTCTAACAGATTAAACTTCTGCTCTAAACTAACACGAGCGTTTTTGATAGCCAGATTAACCAGTTGCTTTTTCTCCCCTCGTTGGGGCTTGAGAACCTTTGTATCCACCAAAGCCTTGACGGCTTCTTCATCAATATCCTGAGGAATCAAAATCTCATTTGGAACCAAGTGAGATTTTTCTTGATAAAACTGTCCCACATAGGTCAAGAAATCCTCGTCTGGATCGTTGTAGTAAGGGAAGAGATTGACATCGCGTTCAATCAGTTTACCTTGACGGACAAAGAAAACCTGAACACACATCCAACCCTTATCCACGTAGTAACCAAAGACATCACGATTTTGGAGATCTTTTGCCATGACTCGTTGCTTAGTCCGAAGGGTGCCAATAGCCTGAATCAAATCACGGTATTCCGCTGCACGTTCAAACTCCATGCTTTGAGCCGCGACAGTCATCTTTTTCCTTGAGATCATCGATGATTTTATCATCCTGTCCCTTTCAGGAAAGTCAGAGACCTCCTGAGCCATGGCCTTTGAAATAGGCCTCATCTTTTTGACAGATAGTATGAGCCATGCACTGGCCGATATGGTAGTAAAAACAGACCTTAGATGGTGGATTGGTACACTTACGGAAAGGGAAAATCCGATCCAATAGCCGTTTGATTTCATTGGCCGCACCCACATCCGGATAGGGACCAAAGTAAAGTCCCCCATCCTTTTTAACCTGACGCGTGATGATCAGGCGCGGATAACGCTCATTAGTAATTTTGATAAAGGGATAGGACTTATCATCCTTGAGCATGATATTGTACTTGGGCTTGTTTTCTTTGATGAGATTAATCTCAAGAAGAAGGGCCTCAATATTGGACTCCGTGACAATAAACTCAAAATCCACAATCTCAGACACCAGGGCTTCTGTCTTGGTATCGTGACTCCCACGAAAATAGGACCGCACCCGATTGCGCAGATTTTTGGCCTTCCCTACGTAAATAATGGTGCCGTTTTTATCTTTATGAATATAACAACCAGGGCTAGTCGGCAACAGCTCTAGTTTTGATTTGATCAAGTTGTTCATAGTTCCATTATAGCAAAAAGCCCCCGCCATCGCTTGATTAAGGAGCTTTTCAGTTTTGCTTTTTTGACCATCTTCTAGGCTTCTCCAGACTCATAGAGCTCTTGAATAGCTTCTATGTCATCTGAGCTTGGATACCATAGTAGGAGCCGGCTGGTTGCATAACCGAAAGCTTTTCATTTAGTATGATCGAGACCGATCGCGTGGCCTAATTCATGCTCTGCTGTATGCAAAGATGCGATCATAGGTATAACCATAGTTTGGATTAGATAGATAATAATGATTCAAACGAACTGTAACAGAATAAAAACTGACCAGTTAGGAGATTTGTCTGACTCTCGCCTCGCCAGCAACAGCTGTCAAGCCATCATTCATTTCAGTCGCAAACAAATATCTGGCCTCATCAGAGTCTGGATACAAGTTCAAAATGAAAGGCGCCAGTCTGGTTCCAGTTTTGCAATAGCTCTACATAGGCTGCTTTTGGAAAGGTTTCATCCATCTGGGGATCAATGTAAATACTTGCTTGCAGGCTTTGCCCATTTTAGCTCCTGAGTGCTTGAGTGATTATCTGTCTGAGATAAGTCCTTGCAGTTCCCCAGTCTCTTGCCATTGTTGCCAACCTGCTTGACTGATTTGTACTGATCTTTTCAACTTGATCAACTGTAGTATGTAGATCACCCTGTCAGATACCAGAGAATCCCAAAGTGATGAGACATGCAAGAGGACAAAAAGCGTCCAGACCAGACGCCAGACTAAATGCATGAAAACGCCAAAGGCCCTAGTAAGAATCTGACAAAAGACTCGAATAATCTAGCACATAGTTTGCTCCCTTTTCCTAAAAAAATAAGAACCCTATCTTTAAGTCATGGATTCCCATTCTAAAGATAGATTCTCTATTTTACTAAAACAAAACTGAAAGAAAGCTAAAACTAGGATAAAGCGTTCTTCCAAAAACAAAAGTTGATAGGGCAGGTCGTTAAAAACGTTCCAATTGTTTTTCCCAATAGTACCACTCATGGGCACCTGCACTATGCTTAATGTCACATCAAAAGCCAAGTTTCTTGAGGCTTTTGACTGCTAGATTATTGGCTGAATAGAGGTAATCTTGTTCACCACACCAAAGCCCCAGAGCTTGGTTTTCTTATCAGACTCTTTCGCTAGAGTTTCTAATGAGTAAGGACTATTTCACCCAGTCCTCAACTCTTGCCAAAAATTCCTCTCCAATATTCATACGATTGCCTAAATCCTGGCTTTCAGTGAAAAATCCTCGAAAACTGAGAGCTCCCAGAAAAAGCTAGCGGCATGGGAGAAAGATTTGTTGAAAGAGCTATTTTAAAGGAACCATAGCCTCCCATTGATAAAGACCTGCAATGAAGGTTTTTCACGCTTACGCGTCATATTAGGGAAAGAAACGCTTCGACAACCTTTTAGGCAATTCATCTGCCAAGGCTGTGTAATAGTTGAAACCGTATTGGGTATCTGTATACCAGCCGTTACTTGTATTAGGCATAACAACAATCAAATTAGTCCCTCGTAACAAGCGCTCCACATTTGTCCGTTTGAGCCAACTGTTGTGGTTCCCTGACATCCCATGTAAGAGGTAGAGAACAGGAATATCTGTAGCAATCCGGGGCTCTCAACCCGAGATGCATCGGGATAGAGAACGTTTACTCTCACTCCATATCTAAAACTTCTGAGTAATACTCAATCTTCATTACTGCCATAACTTGCTCCATATTCGTTTGAGATAAGAAAAAGCCGAAACTCGACTTTCTCTCTTGTTATTTAATCCTTATTTTGCTTCCATGACTACTGGTAAGATAGCTGGACGACGTTTAGTCTGGTCAAAGAGGAATTTTGACAAACTGTCACGAACCTTCCCTTTGAGTTCTGCCCAATCAAAGTCTTCTCCTTGGAGATAGTCTTCAACTGTTTGGTTAATTAATTCAGAACTTTCACGTAGGATATCACGACTCTTCTTGAGGTAAATAAATCCACGCGTGTGAACTCGAGCCTTGGCGATGATTTTTCTTATCATGACGGTTGACCGTGATGGCAACGATAAAGATTCCATCTTCTGATAGGACTTTACGGTCACGAAGGACAACATTACCGACATCTCCCAATGGCATTACCCGTCAATCAAAACATCTCCTGCTGTCACTGCTCCAGATGGAACAAAGTCCCCATGTTCATAGGACATGGTGCTTCCTTTTTTAGGGATAAAGATATGTTCCGGTAGCATACCAACTGCCATGGCTGCCTTAGCGTGGGCATCCAACTCACGGTATTCTCCTTGGATACGGAAGAGATATTTCGGGCGCAAAAGGTTGATCATCAACTGCAAATCACGCGCATTCCCGTGTCCAGACACTCGCAAGCTTTGAGTAATCGATTTAACGATACCACCCGCTTGGTAGATCATGTTTTCTACACGCGCCATCACAGCTTCTTTGGCAATTGATGGAGTTGTGACGATATAAACCAAATCTCCATCCTTGATTTCAACATAACGGTGGCGACCGATAGACATCTTGCGAAGCCCGTTAATAGGCTCACCCATACGACCTGTCTCAAGGATAATCAACTCATGGTCTTCGAAAGCGAGACATATCTTTTGGGTTTAATCAAGAGACTTTCATTAGCTAGTGACAATTTTCTTGAGGCGAATAGCCGTACGAACGATATTCTCAATATCAAAACCTGTCAAAGACAATGCGACGACCAGTCTCTGAAGCTGGCATCAAAAACCTGTTGGATTCGAGAAAGGTTACTTGCAACGGCCGCTACAATGATACGACCTTCCCAGTCGGCGATAGTTTGGGTGATTTCATCCCCAACTTCACTTTCACTTGCAACTTGGATGTTGCTATCTGCATTAGCCGAATCACTTAGAAGAGCTAAAACTTCCTCACGACCGATTTCAGCCAAACGACCAAAGTCTGTCGCATAAGATTCACTTGCTGTTTGGTCAAATTTGAAGTCCCCTAGTATAAACGATGCTTCCCTCAGAAGTTTTTAAAACTACACCCTAGGCTTTCTGGAATGGAGTGGGTCGTACGGAAGAAGGACACTTCTGTACCACCAAAATCAATCTCTGTATTCTCATCGATGACATGGAAATCATCAAATTTCTTGACGCTATCATTTCCCTTAACAAAGAGTTTAGCCAATTCGATGGTCAATTCCGAACCAAAAACGGGAACCTTGACTTCTGTCAATAGATAAGGTAAAGCACCGATAGCATCCGCATGCCCATGGGTCAAGAAGACACCTGCAATACGGTCGCTGTTTTCAAAAAGATACTCCATATTTGGAATAACGACATCGACACCTAGTTGTTCAGTTTCAGGATATTTCAAGCCCGCATCTAAAATAAAAATTGAGTCATTTACTTCTGCGACGTACATGTTTTTCCCATTTTCACGGACACCGCCTAAAAGTTGTTAATTTAATATTGGTCATTTTCCTCCGAATAGTTACTTTTTACTTGTTTGTAGAGCTAGAAAGGTTCTCTTTATCTGAAGGTATCATCCACCTTCAGCCGAATCTTTCCTCTCATTATACCATTTTTACTGATTTTTCAAAATGAAGGTTTCCAGTTAAAGAACTATAAAGTAACTCTTCTCAAAAGCACAAACAAGAAAGAACTACAAGCTCCTCAAAAGAATGTTTTCTGACTAGCTTCCTGTCACTCTTTCAAATCTTTCCGCGACATTGAATAGCACTTCGCAGTCTGGTAGGCTCCATTTACTTCTAAAAGTCTCTAACTGTTTCTGACATCCACATTGTGCTCTTCTAGAAATGTTTGTGTAATAAAAATCGTCCTGACAAGCTTTGAGATTCAAGCTCTACATCCAAAAAGTCAAACAAGTCAAAAAGAGCTCCCTTGACAAGGGCAAACTTTCTTCGAATTTTTGTCTTCTTGCTTTTTTATAGTCCGCTCGTAATCTCTTTTTCTTCAGTTTATCCATTTGACACCCTCTAAACTTTCCTTGGGCCAGTTTATCTAGCTAACTAGTTCTCTTTTTTCATTATAACATTAAACCGGCTCCTTTTGGAGCCTATTCATGAACATAAAAAGAGTTAGCAGCCCTGCCAACTCTTTTTAGATTCTATTTATTTTTCCATCAAGAAATCATAAATTTCCTGCACAGTCGCTAGGGCCATCATCTCCTGGTCTTTAACGGTTTGTTTTAGTTGTTGATAAATATGACTCTCTGCTATGTCCTCTTGAGCTTCTTTGTTCACTTTCATCACACCATTCTCAATCGTGACAAATCCAAGCTCTTCAAAAATCTGAATCATCTTAACTAGTAAGATCTGTTCAATTTTGAGATAGGCTGACAGATCTTTTAATTTATAACGAATATCAAACTCAGGAAACTGATAAATAGTCTTATAGAGTTTGGCAAATTGCTCTCTAGTTCCATAGCCCGTCAGATAATAGGCCCTTATCTATATCGTTTTTTAAAGTAAATAGCTGAAAAATCTTGCTCCTGGATAATTTGCTTAAGCAGATTAAGGTCTTCTGGGATATTTTTACAACTACTGCTGGGCTTGTGGTCAAATCTGGCAAATCCTTAGTGAAGTCCAAGACAGGAATGCCCTCTGGTAGAGGTACTGCTCTTGCCACGAATATTAAAGAGTTGCACCTCGTCTACACGGGCATCGACCATCATCAACTGCAAGGTAGTTTGCCCATTCCATTGGTTGACTGACAGGGTTACTGCCAACTCTAATCCTTTGGCTTGGGAGAATTCTGCTGCTAAGCTACCTTTGCCAAAAGCCACCACTTCAAAATTACTTGTACCTCTAGAAATCTTTTAATTTTAGATGAGCATTGCTTTGCTCCCCATAGCGCGAGCATTTTCAATCTGAAAATCTCGGATATAAAAGACTGGTTTTTGGTTATCCATTCCAAAAGGTGCCAATCGTTCAAAATTCTTGACCACATCAATAGTCAAGGCCTCTAAATCCAACTCTTCATCTAGGGATAAATTATTTTTAGTAGTTGCATCCAGACACTGAGACAAGACATAACTTTCCAAAACCTCTGATAGAGTATCTAGCTTATCAGCTTCCAAAGTCATACCTGCGGCACCCGCATGACCTCCAAAGGCGATAAAGAGATTGCGATGAGGATCTAAGGCCTCAAAAATATCAAGAGCTTCGATACTGCGAGCACTTCCCTTTGCCCGTCCATCTTCTAGATTGAGCACAATGACCGTCTGACCTAATTCTTCCAGTAAACGTCCAGCCACAATGCCGAGCACGCCTGGATTCCAGCTTTCTTTAGCTAAAATCTGCACTGTCTTAGTTGGGTCCACCATGGCTTTGGCTTCTTGGTAAATAGCTTGGACAATTTCCTTGCGCTCTTCATTTTTCTCATGGATCATGAGAGCAATATCGTGAGCTTCTTCATCATCAAAACCAGTTAATAAATCGATGGCTGGATTTGGGTCATCCAGACGTCCCAAGGCATTTAATCGAGGTGCTGAGTTGAAAACCGACTGTTTCTTCTGTTACATCATTTCTAGCAATTCCGGCTATATTGAACATTTCTTGCAGACCCATTCTCTGGGTATTGCGCAAAACTTCTAAACCATACTGGACCATGATGCGATTTTCATCAGTTAGACTGACCATATCGGCTATAGTCCCGATAGCAACCAAATCCAGCAGTTCAACTTGCACTTCTTCTAAAAGAGCGCAGGCCAGCTTAAAAAGCAACTCCACAACCTGCTAAATGCTTGAAAGGATAATCAGCATCTGGATGCTCAGGATGGACAATCGCATAGGCATCAGGCAACACTTCTGGCATGGAATGGTGGTCTGTCACAATGACATCCACTCCCATGGACTGAGCCAAGTCAATGGCTTCATGTCCTGCCACCCCATTGTCCACAGTCCGATTAAGGAAATACCTTGCTGCTCAATGAAATACTTGTAAACACTGGCATTAGGTCCGTAGCCATCAGTGAAACGATTGGGCAAATAGACTGCTACCTCAGCCCCTAACTGCTCCAAGCTTTCCTTGACAATAGAAGCCGAGGTCATTCCATCTGCATCGTAGTCACCATAAATCAGGATAAACTCTCCATCTTCAATAGCCCGACGAATGCGCTCCACAGCCTTGTCCATATCATGCAAAAGATAGGGATCGTGCAAATCATCTAAAGTGGGCGTCAAAAAATGAGATAAGGCCTCTTGATCCTAACTCCTCGACTATACAACAGACGAGCCACTTCAGGGTCCGAGACCAGCTTTCTTGGCTATCTTGGTAAAATCTTTCATCCTCCACTTGGGGACTAAATTGCCAATTATAAGTTGGAATTATCAAAACTCATTCACTCTTTCTTACCATTCTATCCTAATATTATAACACGATTTTCAGCATTTCTCCCAATATTCTCATCAGTTTCTAGAAGCCTAAAAACTCTTTTCATCTTAAATGACTAACTTTGTGTTAAACTAAAAAGCATGAAAAGAACATTTTAATCATCGAGCAGAGTTATTTGACTCTCCAAAAATACATTTCTCGCCCTAACTTGTCTATCAGCAAATCAAAAGACAGGTCCCTGACTTGTCAGGAAAAACTGTTCTAGACTTTGGTGGTGGTACTGGCCTAATTACCCTCCCTCTCGCCAAAGACGCCAAATCAGTAACCTTGGTAGATATAGCCGATAAAATGCTGGACCAGGCAAGGATAAAGGCTAAAAAAACAGGAGCTTCAAAATCTCACCTTCCTTTGTAGGGATTTACTCGCAGAGCCTTTGGAAGATACTTTTGATCTCATCATCGTCAGCCGCGTCCTCCATCACCTGCCTGATCTAGACAAGACTCTAGCCCTCTTTCACAGGCACTTGAAGGACCAGGGACAACTATTTATCGCTGACTACACAAAGACTAGCAAATCCCATCATGGCTTTATTATTGCTGACCTAGAGGAGAATTTAAGACAGGGAGGTTTTTCTGACATTAAGAGCCAAATCCTATACAGTTCAGATCATCTCTTTCTTGGGAACCCTTCTCAATTATTTTTAACATCAGCCAAAAATAAATCCTTAGTATAAATTTTCAGGAAAACGCTTGCACGTTTTTTACTCCATGCTATACTAGATTTAAAATAAAATCCTAGGAGTTTCTTTTATGAAGAATACATCACCTCATCACGAGAAAAATGGTTTATAGTATCCGTTCTTTTGAAAAACGGAACAGGTTCAGTCCTTATCGGGCAGAGCTTTTATCCTACTGGCTCTTGCAACACCTCATGTTGCAGCAGATGAAAATCTCTCGAACACTAGAGAAAATGTAAGCGCTATTGCTGCAAGCCCTACAGATACTGATTCTAAGTCAGCTCCAACTCCAATTTCTAGCAAAAACAATGCAAACGATTCCCTTGAAACTACAGAAAAGTCTCAAGCATCTAAGGTAACTTTAACTACTGAAAGTCCTAAAGTAGAGGCTGCTACAACCAGCCCTTCTGGCAATCAAGTAGAAAAGAAAAGACGAACCAGCTCCAACTTCAGAGGATAAAAACTGAAGTAGCTGCACGTCCAGTTTTAGATGAAAAACAAAAGCAGAAGCTGTATCTGAAACCCCAATCGCAGACAACTACTTCCCGTATCCATGTCATTCCTCAAGAAAACCAAGAATCACAAGGACTTTGGACTTGGGACGATGTTGAAAAACCATCTGAAAAATTGGCCAAATGGCGCCCAGTCCTTCAAAAGATGCCAAGAAAAGACGACTACGGCTACTACCTAGATGTCAAACTAAAAATGAACAAGCCAAGAAAAATCAGCTTCCTCATTAACAACACTAAAGGTGACAACCTTTACTGGAGACCGTTCGGTAGAGCGCCTCTCCAAAAAATGAATGAAGCTTGGCTAGATGAGGACTTCAAGGTCCATAACTACCAACCTCAGCCAGCTGGAACAATCCGCGTCAACTATTTCCGCACCGATGAAAATTACGATCAAAAATCACTCTGGTATTGGGGAGATGTTAAAACGCCAAGTAATGGAGAATGGCCTGACGGTACAGACTTTACCGCAACTGGAAAAACACGGACGCTACATCGATATTCCGCTAAATGAAGCTGCAAGAGAATTGGGATTTTTACTATTAGATGAAAGCAAGAAAGGCGATGACGTGAAAATCAGAAAAGAAGATTATAAATTCACTGACCTGAAGAACCATAGTCAAATCTTCCTCAAGGATGATGATGAAACTATCTACACCAACCCTTACTATGTACATGATATTCGTATGACTGGTACCCAACATGTGGCAAAATCTCGTATCGAAAGTAGTTTCTCCACACTAGTTGGAGCCAAGAAAGAGGATATCATCAAACGTTCAAGTATTACGGACCATCAAGGCAACAAGGTAACCATCACCGATATCGAAGTTGATGAAGCAGGTAAGAAAGTGACCTACATCGGTGACTTCTCTGACACTCAAAACCCTTACACAGTTGCCTACGATTCAGATCGCTTTACAACTCGTTCTAGCTGGCGTCTCAAAGACGAGACTTATAGTTACGATGGTCCACTCGGTGCAAATCTTAAAGAAGATGGCAAACGTGTTGATCTGACCCTCTGGTCTCCAAGTGCTGATAAAGTTTCAGTTGTTGTTTACGACAAGAAGGACCCTGAAAAAGTAGTCGGAACCATCGCTCTTGAAAAAGGAGAAAAAGGCACCTGGAAACAAACTCTGGATGCAAACTCTGGACTCGGTATCAGCAACTATACCGGCTACTACTACCACTACCAAATCGAGCGCCAAGGCAAGACTGTCCTCGTACTTGATCCTTATGCTAAATCTCTAGCCGCTTGGAATAGTGACCTAGCAAAAACTGACGCAGCACACAAGGTTGCTAAAGCTGCTTTTGTAGATCCAGCAAAACTAGGTCCACAAGACTTGACCTATGGTAAGATTCGCAATTTCAAATCTCGCGAAGATGCTGTCATCTACGAGGCACATGTTCGCGACTTCACTTCAGATCCTGCCATCGCAAAAGATTTGACTAAATCATTTGGTACCTTTGAAGCCTTTATCGAGAGCTCGATTATCTCAAAGATCTAGGAGTTACTCATATCCAGCTCCTCCCAGTCTTGTCTTACTACTATGTTAATGAATTGAAAAACCAAGAACGCTTATCTGATTATGCTTCAAGCAACAGTAACTACAACTGGGGTTATGACCCTCAAAACTACTTCTCCTTGACTGGTATGTACTCAAGCAATCCGAAGGACCCAGAAAAACGTATCGCAGAATTTAAAAATCTCGTCAACGAGATCCACAAACGTGGCATGGGAGCTATCTTGGACGTAGTATACAACCATACTGCTAATGTCGATATCTTTGAAGACCTTGAGCCAAACTACTACCACTTCATGGATGCTGATGGTTCTCCACGTACTAGCTTTGGTGGTGGTCGTCTAGGAACAACCCACTACATGTCTAAACGTGTCTTGGTAGACTCAATCAAGTATCTGGTTGACACCTACAAAGTGGATGGTTTCCGTTTCGATATGATGGGAGATCATGATGCAGCTTCGATTGAAGAAGCATACAAGGCTGCACGCGCCCTTAATCCAAACCTTATCATGTTAGGTGAAGGTTGGAGAACCTATGCTGGTGATAAATACGCCTACTAGAGCTGCTGATCAGGATTGGATGAAACACACTGATACTGTTGCTGTATTTTCAGATGATATCCGTAACAACCTTAAGTCAGGTTATCCAAATGAAGGTCAACCTGCCTTTATCACAGGTGGTAAACGTGATATCAATACCATCTTTAAAAATCTCATTGCTCAACCAACCAACTTTGAAGCAGATAGCCCTGGAGATGTAATCCAATATATCGCAGCCCACGATAACTTGACTCTCTTTGACATCATTGCCCAATCCATCAAAAAAGACCCAAGTAAGGCCGAAAACTATGCTGAAATCCATCGTCGCTTGCGACTTGGAAACCTCATGGTCTTAACGGCACAAGGAACACCATTTATCCACTCTGGTCAGGAGTATGGACGTACCAAACAATTCCTGGACCCAGCCTACAAGACTCCAGTAGCAGAGGATAAGGTTCCAAACAAATCTCACTTGTTGCGTGATAAAGACGGTAATCCATTTGTCTATCCGTACTTCATCCATGACTCTTATGACTCTAGCGATGCTGTCAACAAGTTTGATTGGACTAAGGCAACAGACAAAAAAGCATATCCTGAAAATGTTAAGAGTCGCGACTACATGAAAGGATTGATTGCTCTCCGTCAATCTACAGATGCCTTCCGACTCAAGAGTCTTGAAGATATCAAGGAGCGTGTCCGCCTCATTACTGTCCCAGGACAAAATGGTGTTGAAAATGAAGATGTAGTCATTGGCTACCAAATTACTGCTCCAAATGGAGATATCTACGCTGTTTTTGTCAATGCAGATGAAAAGGCTCGTGAATTCACTCTAGGAAGAGACTTTGTTCACTTGAGAAATGCTCAAGTCTTGGCTGATGAAAACCAAAGCAGGACCAGTAGGAATCGCCAACCCTCAAGGTCTTAAATGGACAGAAAAATGGTTTGAAGTTAAATGCCCTTACAGCTACTGTTTTTGCGCATCACTAAAGAGTCTCCAGTACTCCCTTCAACCCCAGAAAAACCAGAAGTACAACCAAGCACACCTGAAACAAATACAGACAAACCTGAAACTAACAGTCAAACTCTAGTTAACAAAACTGATACAACTAATGTTCAAACTCTAGCTAACCAGGCTGACTCAACTAACGATCAAACTCTAGCTAGCAAATCTGACTCAACTAACGCTCAAACTCTAGCTAGCAAACCTGACTCAACTCAACCTGGAATTGACTCACCAGCACAAAAAGTTCTTCCAAACACTGGAACAGAAAAAGTTTCCTTCCTTGCATTGGTAGGTATCAGCCTCCTAGCCCTCCTAGGGACTTGGTAGCTTCCTCAAGTCAAGAAAGGAAAAATAAAACCAAGGTTTCTATAAACCCTAGCAACTTGGTAGAAAGACACGTAAAAAGCAAGAACAAAAAAAGTTCTTGCTTTTTTTACTATCTAGATAACCCTAGCTTAAATCCATGGACAATCTCATTAGAAAATCCTTGGTTTTAACAATTCCTCACCACAGAATTCCCTTTGTATAAAAAATAGCAGGGCTAAGAATAATAATCCGTAGAAGAACATAAAGAGCCACTTTAATTTTACACACAAAGCTACATATTCACGGATAAAGGCTGATGGAATGTAGTAGCCTGCTGTCCGACAACCTAGACCATCACCTTTCATTTTTAGCTTACGAGCATAGGTACTTGTTCTAAAGACATGATAATCATTTGTCACAAAAAGAAATTGGGGGCTTGCTACCAGTTTCTCGCCAAGCTTCTTAGAATAAAGAAGATTCTCATAGGGTCGTTCTTGATTGGTTCTCAAGGACAATCGCATCACGGGGACATCTGTCTCCGTAAGCAGATAGTTTGTAATCGCTTGGGCCTCAGAAATCTTTTCGTCTACCCCTTGTCCACCGCTGGCTATGATTTTGATATGAGGATTCTTAGAATTGTGGTAAGCCTCAACTGCCTTGTCAATCCTACGCTTGAGCAAAGGAGTTACCTTTTCTCCATCCAACAAGCCTGCTCCGTGAATGATTATAAAAATCATAATGTTTTTCTTAGGAATAATGAGATATAAGATAGAATATAGCAGAAATCCTGCAAAGGCAAAAACCAAAGATAAAAATAGGAATAAAGAATGAATAGAAAGATTAGATTGATTAGATGATTAGTATAGAATAAATCACTCGTATTGGTTAATCTAAGCGCAACTATCCCAAAAAACAGAAGAATCAAAAAGCCCAAGCCCATCGACAGATAATTTGCCTTGGAACGTCCTTCTCGTTTCAGTAGGATGACTCCATTATAGATTAAAAAGATGCCACTCAGAAAAAGCAGCAAGGGAGTACAATAAAGGCAAATACATAAAAAGCTAACTGAACATTCTCATACCCATTTTTATAAAAAGGTCGGCTAGATAAAAATAATTTGAAATGAGAGATAATAAAAATAATACTGGATTCCACAGACTTCTATTATCCTTCAAAAATGACAGTATAAATGCTAATACAATTCCTATAACGAGATACATCTCTTCCTCCTTTAATGATTCTATTTTATCATAATTATCCACATAGAAAAAGAGAACTAAATTCCTCTTAACTTTAGATTCTTGCTTCTGCATCTGCCACTACTCGAGCCAGACTAGTTTGGCTTAATTCTTCTTCCATAGCTTCTTGAATTTTATCTAACTTTTCATCTAAAACCCCATGGATGTTAGCTCCTACTGGACAGGCTGGATTGGGATTGTCATGAAAAACTAAAGAGTTGACCTGTCTTTCCAAGGCATTCAACTGCTTGGTAAACATCTAATAAGCTGATGTCCTCTAGGGTCTTTGATAATCTCTGCTCCACCAGTTCCACGCGCGACTGAGATTAACTCTGCCTTTTTCAGTTGGGACAAGGTTTTACGGATAATAACAGGATTGACTCCAACACTACTAGCTAGAAAATCGCTAGTCACCTTGCTTTCCTTCCCTTTTAGGGCAATAATGATCAACATATGAGTCGCAATGGTAAATCGACTTGAAATTTGCATCTTCTTCTCCTTATACCAACTAGATCTTAGCAATCTACTTGTTTTAACTATTATAACCTATCTAGTTGTAATGTCAAACATTACTACTGAGCCAATCATCTAACTCGGCATCATGCCCTTGTTCTTGAGCTATTTCATGTAGCAAATCTTGATTATGGGTATGGTGGATCCCTTGACCAAACTTTCATAATAAACTTGATAATAAGGTAAATTTAAATCTTTAGCTAGTTGCAGTTCTGCCTGGACATCATAGTCTACTCGTCGAAAATCGACATCCTTCAAAGCCTTTTTCATCAAACTCCAAAATCATGTACTGGGCCCGTAAAGTCCCTGCGGAGATTGCTTGATAAAAAGAAGGGCTGGCCTATAGATCCTGGATTGAGAATGAGTTGCCCACCGCTTCCATAACGAAGTAATTGCTGATGGATATGGCCATAAACAGCAATATCACAGGCAGGATCAGTTACCAGACGGTCAAAATCTTCCTGCTTTCCTAGATGGATTAACTCCCTACCCAGTTTTTGTCCGGCAAATGATGGCTGAGCCCAATGGTCAAGTCTCCAAACTGACGATGAATCTGCAAAGGATAGTTTTGCAAGGCATCAATTTCCTCTTGGCTAACCTCCTCCATGATATACTGGCACTGGCGCAATAAATAGCGTAGACTAGGCTTGGTTTCGTCTAATTTTCGATGGCAAGCCCTCCAGAGACTATATTCCCAGTTCCCCAGCACCTGAGCAGTAATCGGTAAATCCACCAAGGGTCTCTAAAATATTTTTCGACCCGTACCTGGCATGAGAATATCTCCTAGCAACCAATACTCGTCTACCTGCAAACTTAGGGCATCTTCTAATACAGCGTTTAAAGCCGTCGTATTCCCATGAATATCTGAAAGCACAGCAATTTTTGTCATCATATTTCCTCTTGATTTTCTCTAATTTCATTATACCAGACCCTTTTTAAAAAATCAAAAACACGTCTTTCCCATTTGTTTTTACTTTACTTTTTAGTGAAAAAGGGTTACAATAAAGATAGAAAAATAACAAGGGGTTTTTGCTATGACACAAAGATATGAAAACATCATGGTCGCTATTGATGGTTCTAAAGAAGCAGATTTGGCCTTTCTCAAAGGAGTCCATACCGCGCTTCGAAACCAAGCTAAATTAACCATTGCTCATGTTATCGACACTCGTGCTCTTCAAAGTATTTCAACTTATGACGCTCAAGTTTATGAAGAATTACAACTTGAGCTCAAGACTTGATGGCTGAGTATGAAAAACGGGCTAAAGATGCTGGACTTACTGATATCACCATTGTTATCGAAATGGGAAATCCAAAGACTCTCCTAGCTAAAAACAATTCCTGATCAAGAGAAAGTTGATTTGATTTTAGTTGAGGGCAACAGGCCTAAATGCCTTTGAGCGGCTACTTGTTGGCTCATCTTCTGAGTATATTCTCCGCCATACCAGTGTAGACTTACTCGTAGTTAGAGATAAGGACAAAACTTTATAAACATCAAAAAGGAGCGACTTCGCTCCTATTCTTGTTTTCTCTTTCTTTATGGCGTTCATAAGCCTTCTTTTGTCTTTCAATTTCCTTTTTAATAGCTGGTTCTGGGGGCATGTTTCTCCTCCCAATCTTCAGGTTTGAGAATCTTGTGAGTCACTGGATCAAACTGGGCCTTACCATCTGGGAAAAATCTTGGCCATATTGGCTTGGTGGACAATTTCAAAAAAATACGCTCTGGGTCCCTCCCATCAATACAAAAACTACCATAAGTAAAATACAGAGTATCAATCAAGGCATCTACTTGCCCTACTATTGTCGTCTCAGCTGGAATTTTTTGCAAAACTTTCTCAGAAGCCTTATCCAAAGCTTGATGCAAATCACCAATAGCTTGCTGGAAGTCATCTTCTGAATTACTAGAAGCGTGACAAACTCAACTAGCTCTTCTAATTTAAAGGCTGCTCGATGTGTTGCTCCTTAACATCCCAGGCCTTAGGTTCTTCCTGGGTTCTCTCATCCATCATGTGATGGAAGGTCTTAACCTTATTAAAATGGTAGTCACGACTGACAAATACTTTTTCAGAAGATAGTACCCCAAAGTATTCAAGAGCCTTATGGATGCCCCCCTCTTGATTGCTGGTTGTAATATGCTTAGCCACTTCCTTAACACTACTGCTACCATTTCCCATGGCAACAGACATCCCAACACCAGCCAACATCTCTAGGTCGTTATCTGAATCGCCAAAAGCCATGACTTGGTTGAGGTCAAAACCATACTCCTTGCCGACTCGGCGAATTCCTTCTAACTTAGAATTCCCTTGGTTGATGATATCCGCTGCAAAGGGATTACTTCTAGTGAACTTGAGGTGGTTTAGTGTTGTGGCTGCTTGTTCAGATTCTTCAGGTGTCATCAACATGAGAACTTGATATATAGGTTGGTTGATTAAGTTCAGTAAATCCTCTTCTTTTTGAGGAACAGCTTTACTTACCATACGGTTGAAAAGAATTACTGATAGTCCGAGTCAAAAATTTAGGTACAAAACGACTGATCAATTGTGATAAAGGACTGAGACCAAAGGACATGATTCGAGAACCAACGACATCCTGTCTAGTTCCCATAGCGATTTCTTTTTGATTTTCCTTTGCATAAGAGATGATTTGTCTAAGACTTCCCTTATCGATAGGACTGGCAAAAAGAACACGGTCTTTGTTAAAGATATATTGGCCATTATAGGTAACTGCAAAGTCCAAATCTAAATCATCCATCAATTCCTTAACAAAAAAAGGTCCTCGCCCTGTCGCTACCCCAACAAGGACCCCTTGGTCTTTTACAATCTTAATGGCTTCCTTTAGTGGATTTTCAAAACACTCTTACTATCATTCACTAGCGTTCCATCTATATCAAAAAAATACAGCTTTGACTTCCATGACTATCTCATTCCTTTCTTTTATGATACAATGATTATACCATATTTCAGAAAAAGTGAGTGAATCATGACTAAGAAAATCCTCGTTTTACACACTGGCGGTACTATTTCGATGCAAGCAGATGATTCTGGTGTGGTTAGAACTAGCTCTGACAATCCTATGAATCATGTCTCTAATCCTCTGGAAGGAATTCAAGTCCATTCTTTGGATTTTCTAAATTTACCTAGTCCCCATATCAAGCCTAAGCACATGCTAGCCTTTATCAAAAATCAAAGATGAAGCCAACAACTTCGATGGTGTCGTCATCACCCACGGTACTGATACTCTAGAAGAAACAGCCTATTTCCTAGATACTATGGAAATTCCACAAATTCCTATCGTGCTGACTGGAGCTATGCGAAGTTCTAATGAACTTGGTAGTGATGGTGTCTACAACTATCTCAGTGCCTTGCGAGTGGCAAGTAATGATAAGACTGCTGATAAGGGAGTATTGGTTGTTATGAACGATGAGATTCATGCTGCTAAATACGTTACCAAGACCCATACGACCAATGTCGGAACTTTTCAAACACCAACACATGGACCACTTGGTCTCATTATGAAGCAGGAAATCCTCTATTTCAAGACTGCTGAACCCCGTGTTCGTTTTGATCTCCATTCCATCAAGGGCTTGGTTCCAATCATTCCTGTATATGCAGGTATGACCGATGAGCTACTTGACCTACTTCCTGTTAACCAGTTAGACGGCCTTATTATCCAGGCCTTTGGAGCAGGAAATGTTCCTCAAGAAACTGCTCAAAAAAATTGCAGACTCTAATCCAAGAAGGACTACCAATCGCTCTAGTTTCTCGCTGTTTTAATGGTATTGCAGAACCTGTTTATGCTTACGAAGGCGGTGGTGTTTGTCTCCGTAAATCTGGAGTCTTCTTCGTTAAAGAATTGAATGCTCAAAAAGCCAGACTCAAACTCCTTATCGCCATCAATGCTGGTCTCAAGGAGATGATCTTCGAACATATATGGAAGGATAAGAAAAACTCAGGAAATCCAAGTATTTCCTGAGTTTATTTTTTATTTTTTGCGAGTTGAACAACGTTCTGTCAGTCCATGCTGAAGAAGAACTTCTCTTTCTTCTAGCTCTTCCTTATGCATAATCTTCGTCAACATACGCATACTAATCGCTCCAATATCATACAAGGGTTGAGCAATCGTTGTAAGATTTGGTCGTGTGTAGCGAGCAATTTGAGAATCGTCACTGGTAATGATTTCAAAGTCTTCAGGAACTGAGACACCTTTATCTGCCAAACCATTCAAGACACCTGCTGCTAACTCATCTCCTGTAACAATAGCTGCTGTTGCTTTTGAAGAAATTAAACGTTCTGCCAAGGCATAACCATCATCATAACGGTATTTAGACTCAAAGACAAGACCTTCGCTGTAGTTAACCCCAGCTTCTTTCAAAGCGTTCTTGTAACCAACAAGACGAACTTTTCCATTGATATCATCCACTAAAGGACCACTGATAAAGGCAATTTTCTTGTTGCGTTTTAAAAGATGACGAACAGCATCTGCAGTTGCATTTTTATAGTCAATGTTAACACTTGGCAACTGATGTTCTACATCCACTGTTCCAGCTAGAACAACTGGTGTTCTTGAACGTGAAAAATTCTGAACGAATCTTTTCAGTTAGGTGATAACCCATGAAGATAACACCATCAACCTGTTTGGAAAAGAGTGTATTAACTACTGATACTTCTTTTTCATCGTCTTCATCACTATTAGCAAGGACGATATTGTATTTATACATTTCAGCAATATCATCAATTCCTTTTGCTAGAGTTGCAAAATAAGTATTTGTAATATCTGGGATAACAACCCCAACTGTTGTTGTCTTCTTACTTGCCAAGCCACGGGCTACCGCGTTAGGACGATAATCTAAACGATCAATAACCTCTAATACTTTCTTACGAGTATTTTTCTTTAACGTTTTTATTCCCATTCACAACACGGCTGACAGTTGCCATCGACACTCCCGCTTCACGGGCAACATCATAAATTGTTACTGTATCATCTGTGTTCATACCGTTTCCTCTCTACTGAAAAATTCTGTTTTCATGTTTATACCACTTTTCATTCTATCACTTGTTGTAAGCATTTTCAAGCATTTAATAAAGTTTTATTAAAAATATTCTTCCATCATTATTTTTACAATAATCTTTTCTTGATTTTTCCAATATTTTTACAGTATCATAATAAAAAAACCAGATAGGGAGGCATAGATGGCTTTTACAGATTCTCATAGACGATCAGCTAGTTTTGGTATCGTAACCAATCTACCAGATGATATCATCGATTCTATTTGGTTCATCATCGATCATTTCCTTAAACATGTGTTTGAATTGGAAGAAGAGTTGGACTTTCAGTTGCTCAACAACAAGGGGGCCATCACCTTCCGTTTTTCAAGCAAACACCTGCCCACCATGATTGACTTCGACTTTAGTCACCCTTACGAGCCACTCTATCCACCAAGGGTCATTGTACTGGATATGGACGGCAAGGAGACTATTCTCCTACCAGAAGAAAACGACCTATATTAAAAACTCTAGCTCTCTGCCATATATGCAGGAAGCTAGAGTTTTTTTATTGCTTCAATGCTTGATACAAATAACGAATGGGTTGCTTCAGTACAGGGTGGATAAAATGAGGTGCAATTTCCTGCAGCGACTCTAAAAACAAAGAGTCGCTCAGCAACATAAGGATGCGGCAAGATGAGATTATCGTTATAAATGACCTGATCCTCCATAAAAAGCAAGTCCAGATCAATCAAACGAGGTCCCCAATGCACTTCTCTGACCCGTCCCATTTCAGACTCAATAGCTAATAAGTTTTCTAATAAAATTGGAGCCGGCAACCATGTTTCCACTTCAATAACCTGATTGGCAAAACTATCTTGTTCTACACCACCCCATGGCTCAGTTGTAATCACACTAGACTCTTTGAGAATACGAATTCCTCGAGCACGCATCTTGTCAAGAGCTTGTTTGAGATTGACCTTTGTATCTCCCATATTACTTCCCAATGCAATAAAGGCTCGCTGTTTACGTCGATGGATAGTTACCGAACAGGTCTCCAAGGGTAGATGAACAGGTGCCCAAGGTTTTTTCAGCTCCAGCTCAATCTCTTGAACGATAGGGTAAGTCTCAAATGTACGCTCTACTAGTTTGTAAGCAACTGTTTCAATCAAGTCTTCAGTGGTTTCCTGAAACCAAGCTGTCCATTCTTTGCATAGTTCTCCGTAGTGGATAGAAGACTCCAAATCCAACTCTGTTGCAGCCTTGGTCATATCATAGGATAAACTAGCTGAAATGATAAACTTTTGGCCCAGTTCCTTCTCACTCGGGAAAAGACCATGATAAGCAAAAATTTCTAGATCTTTAATGCGCAGTTGATCCATAACAAATCCTTTCTAGAAAAATCCACTTGAAGCGGATTTTTTATAGTCCCATGAGACGATATGCTTGGTCTCGAAGGTCCTTATCTGACTCAAACACTCCACGAGCCACTGTGGTCAAAGTTGCAGTTCCTGGTTTCCGAACACCACGCATGCTCATACACATATGCTCTGCTTCAATAACAACGAAAGCACCTTTGGCACCTAGATATTCCATCAAAGCATCAGCCACTTCGATATTCAAGCGTTCTTGAATCTGTGGCTTTTTAGCATAAACTTCAACTGTACGTGCAAGCTTCGACAAACCTGCCACACGTCCGTCTGGAACATAAGCGATATGAGCTTTCCCATAAAAAGGCAAGAAGTGATGTTCACACATGGTATGGAAAAAAATATCCTTTTCCACTACCATATTATCATCGATAATTTCAAAGGATTTTGACAAATGCTCCTCCGCAGTTTGACCAAGTCCTGAAAAAAATCTCCTGATACATGCGAGCTACACGTGCAGGAGTTTCCTGTAAGCCTTCGCGATTAACATCTTCACCTACCGCTTCGATAATCATTTTTTTACAGCCGTCTCAATCTTTTGTGTATCCATTCTCTAGTTTTTCCTCTCCATTAGATAGGCTCTCACCTGGCTCAAGAAAATACAAGGAGCCCGTAACTATCCTAACTGTTTTTTTCTCTTCAATATCTATCATACTTTGGTCTAGAAATGACTGCCAACTTTTGTAGTTTAGATTTCTAGAATAAGCTACTTTTTAGTACTTCTTCGTCTGTCGCTCGACCATCATCAAAGTGAGTCAATGTCAGCTCAGTATCTGGCAAAGTTCCTAACAAGTCTAACATATCCTCCAAGGCCTTGGTTTTTATACATGTAAAAAGTACTTCCTTGTGATAATCAGCAAATCGTTCTTCCAAGGTAGCTAACAAAGCCTTGACAGCATGGGGATTGTGAGCCCCGTCTAAAATCATCAAAGGGCTTCTAGAAACAACTTCAAAGCGTCCAGGCCAACTTGTTTCTTCTAAGGCTTGAGCCAACAAGTCATTTTCTGGTAATTCTCGTCCACTCTCCTGGCAGTACCTATCTAGTAAAGCTAGTGCCATCCCAGCATTCTCTATCTGGTGCAAACCCAGCAATCCTGTCTGAAAGCGACCTTGTCTAAGCGGGCTTGTATAGTCAAAGACTTCTCCCGTCCCCACACTCCCTTGATGACTGACTTGATAATCTTCCCCATAAACAAGCCTAGGAGCCTCTTTCACTTTCGCGATTTGGTTGATGACTGCTAAGGCTTCTGGGACAATATTCCCTGTTACCAGGGGAACTCCTTGTTTGATAATTCCAGCTTTCTGCTCCGCGATAGCTTCCAAGCTATCCCCTAGTAGAGCTACATGGTCCAACCCAATGGTCGTAATACCTGTTAAGATAGGCTGGCAAACATTGGTGCTATCCAAAAGTCCACCCATACCTACTTCCATAATAGCCACATCGACTCGCTCAGAAGCAAAATAATCATAGGCTATAGCAGTGATAATCTCAAACTCTGTCGTTCCCTGCAAATCATGAGCATGTTCCCCCTCAAGTAGTGAGCGATAGTCCGCCATCAGCGCTTCCAATCTCACTTCTGAGATGGATTCACCATCAATACTAATCTGATCCGTATAATGAATCAGATAGGGTGAGTTAAAGACACCAACTCTAAGACTCATCTTTTCTAACAGGTTTTTCAAGAAAGCTATAGTAGAACCCTTACCATTGGTGCCTCCGATATGGATAACCTTGAGCTTAAGATGAGGATTGCCACGTAGGGCTAATAGCTTCACCATTCTCTCCAAACCAAAATGCGGTTGGTCTGTCCGATAGTTAGCTATCCACTGATTCGTTTCGTTTTTATTCATCTTATTTATACTGTTTCAAGTTTAAATTTTCCGCATCATCTGCCAGACGGATGGCTGATGCAATTTCGACTGCCATCTTGTGGCTGGCTACATCGTGTACACGCACCACTTCTACACCCTGTCTAGCAGCAATACTAGTCACATGAGCTGAAGCAGTATCACGATTTCGGAAGCCTTCTTCAGTTTCTGGGTTTACTTCAAAACCATTTTCTTCCAGAATATTGATGACAAAGCGCTTACGAGAGACTCCTAAAAAGATAGGATAGCCCATCTCATGTAATTTATCAAGGTCACGTGAAGTATGAGATTTTCCTTTTTGGTCAAGCCAAAGCCAATCCCTGGGTCCAACATGATGTTTTCTTGTGCGATTCCAGCTTGATTCGCTCTCGCTAAAGCTCTGTCAAAGAAATCCTCCATCAACTCTTCGATTGTCATTTTTTCAAAGTCAGCTAACTCTTCCTCTGTAAAAGCTTGATTAAATCCAAAATGAGGAAATATGAGCGAGCTAGGATGCTGAGGTCGAGCCATAACTGGATTAAACATGATGACTACCTGAGCTCCAGCTTTGGCAACCACTTCCGCCATCTTCTCATCCCCCATAAGACCTGTAATGTCATTGACTATATTAGCCCCAGCTCGTAAAGCTGCTTCTGCAACCTGACTCTTCCAAGTATCGACCGAAATCAGCACATCACTTTCTTGACGAATAGCCTGAATGACTGGAACCACACGTTGGATTTCCTCTTCAATCTCAACATAGCTACTTCCAGGTCGAGTGGATTCTCCACCGATATCTAAGATAGTGGCTCCTTCAGCTATCAATTTTTCTAGCCTGCTTCAAAGCTTCCTCAACAGCCAAAAACTGGCCCCCATCAGAAAAAGAATCTGGGGTGACATTGATAATACCGCAAATAGCTGTTTTTATATGATTCCCTCTTTTTTCCACGTTCATCACTCAAATTTCTTTTAGATTGGTATTCCTCTATTTTACTGTTTTTTTTGGATTCTGTCCAATTATCCCTCGGTAGTCTCAAACTTTAAAAGAGCGCAAAAAAGAGTGGGACAGAAATCGGTAATTCGTTAGAATTCGATTTCGTCGTCCCACTCCGCACAGATTGAGTAGGGGTTGTAAAGCTGATGAAATCAGCGTAGTAGAGCCCACTCAACCACTGCGTCCTGCTCGACAAACCAAAGACAATTGAGAGGCTAGAACTTTTGTCCCAGCCTCTTTTTCTATATTCTTATTTTTCAGTCAAGGCTGCAAGTCCTGGAAGAACTTTTCCTTCAAGAAGCTCCATTGAAGCTCCACCACCAGTAGAAATCCATGAGAACTTGTCTGCACGACCAAGGTTGATCGCTGCGGCAGCTGAGTCACCACCACCGATGATTGATTTAACGCCTGGTTGTTTCACGATAGCGTCCATTACACCGATTGTACCAGCTTGGGAAGTCAGGGTTTTCAAATACACCCATAGGTCCGTTCCATACAACTGTTTTCGCACCAGTCAAAGCTTCGTCAAATTTAGCGATAGATTTAGGACCGATATCCAAACCAAGGAATCCTGGGTCTACTGCTTCACCTTCAGTGTCTTTCACTTCAGTGTAGTCAGCAAATGCGTTTGCTTCTTTTGAGTCAACTGGCAAGATCAATTTACCGTTTGCTTTTTCAAGAAGAGCTTTAGCGACATCCAATTTGTCTTCTTCTACAAGTGAGTTACCAATTTCGATACCTTGTGCTTTGTAGAATGTGTAAGTCATCCCACCACCGATAAGAACTTTATCAGCTTTTTCAAGCAAGTTTTCGATAACACCGATCTTGTCTGAAACTTTTGAACCACCAAGGATAGCCACGAATGGACGTTCTGGAGCTTCAACTGCTTCTTGGATGTAGGCAATTTCGTTTTCAAGAAGGAATCCAGCAACAGCTTTTTCAACGTTTGCTGAGATACCAACGTTAGATGCGTGTGCACGGTGAGCTGTACCGAATGCATCGTTTACGAAGATACCATCTCCAAGTGATGCCCAGTATTTACCAAGTTCAGGATCGTTTTTAGATTCTTCTTACCGTCAACATCTTCAAAACGAGTGTTTTCAACCAAAAGAACTTGTCCATCTTCAAGAGCGTTAATCGCTGCTTCCAATTCAGCACCACGAGTAACACCTGGAAGGAATGTAACTTCTTGACCCAATTTAGCAGCCAAGTCAGCAGCTACAGGAGCAAGTGATTTACCTTCTTTGTCTGCTTCTTCTTTAACACGTCCAAGGTGAGAGAAGAGGATTGCACGTCCACCTTGTTCAAGGATGTACTTGATAGTTGGAAGAGCTGCAGTGATACGGTTATCGTTAGTGATCACGCCATCTTTTACAGGTACGTTGAAGTCAACACGAACGAGAACTTTTTTCCCTTTCAAGTCAACGTCTTTAACAGTCAATTTTGCCATTAGATATGACTCCTTCTTTTTTTTTACGTGTTAATTATATCACAAAATTCATTAAAAAGTGATAGCAAAACCTTATACTTTCTTTCGTAGATTCAGTAGTTTATCAAATAAAAATTTTACTACTACTTATCCTTAATCTTTTGATTTAGGTAGAATTTTTTTCCTCCAATATTTCCCCAAAGTTCCAGACAAAGAAAGCTTTTGATTCTAAATAGAACCAAAGCTTTCTTTTTGACTATTCTCGAATTAAGTTAGACGAAACTACTTAATCTTCTTTTCTCTTTTTGAACTAACAAGCCAAATCCACTTAAAACTCCAGCTAGTCCAAGAGCTACTAGATTTGCATCTACTACTGTACCTGTATTAGGCAACTCTTGTTTGCTTGCTTGTTCAAGTTTAGGCTCAGCTTTTGCTTGTCCCTGTTTGTTTGGTTGAACCACTTGATAAGATACTTCTGGTTTTTTTCAGTTTCAACTGGAACTACTTTATTAGATAAATCTGGTTTGCCTGGTGCAACCGGAGCTACTTTATTAGGTAACTCTGGTTTCTCTGGTGCAACTGGAACTACTTTTGTTCCAACTTGGACAATCTCAGTTACGGCTTCCTTGAGAACCTCTGTTCCCTTAAGACTACGTTTACCTTCAGAATCCACTTCAACTAGATTTCTGCGAGTCCTGCTACTCCCTCTTGAATAAGGTGACGCTCTCCTGCTAAGATGTCCGGATTCTTACGTTCTTCGCGTCCAAAGGCAATAGTTTCTTCTTCAATTATCAGGCTTGGTTCCTTAACTTCCAAGACTTTTTGGTCCTTCTAGTGGCTCTACACGGCTTTCACCTTAGTACCAACCTCAACAATCTCAGTCACAGATTCCTTAACTACTTCTGTTTGAAGAGGCATGCGATTACCCTTACTATCAACTTCGAAGAAGCGACGAACCTGGCCTGCTTGACCTGCTTGAACTAGACGACGTTCACCTAACAAGAGGTCTGAGGTTGGACGTTCTTGGCGGTCGAAGGCTACTGATTTCTTCCTCGGTGACAACCTCTGGTTTTTCAAGAATCAAAATAACCAGATCCTTCTAGTGGTTGTACATGACTTTCTACCTTAGTACCTACTTCAGTAATCTCAGTCACAGATTCCTTAACTACTTCTGTTTGAAGAGGCGTGCGGTTACCCTTACCATCAACTTCGAAGAAGCGACGAATTTGGCCTGCTTGACCTGCTTGAACTAGACGACGTTCACCTAACAAGAGGTCTGAGCTTGGACGTTCTTGGCGGTCAAAGGCTACCTCTTGTTCTTCAATCACTAACTCAGGTAGAGCTTCAACTGTCGGACTTCCTTCTCCTTCTTGCATGCTACCGACATGATGAACTTCAGGAACAAGTAGTTTTTTCTCAAGTTCTTGCTTCATATCAGCAAAGGCTTGAGGCGTTGGTGTTGCCGAAGCAATTAAGGCTGTTGCTTGATCTCAGTATTGGATCAGCTGCATCTTTCTCACGAACTTTTCACGACTAGGTTTTTCCAATTCTTGCTTAGCAGCTTGGTAAACCTGAGTTCCATTCAAGTCAGAACCTGCTTGTTTCAAGTCATTTAAGGCTTGGTTGACTGCTTCTTGACTAGCGTCGTGGTTTTCTAAGATAGCTTTCGCTGCATCTATTTTTCTCTACAAGCGTTGCTTGTTTTTTTCAGAATCCGCAAAGGTATAGGCTGTTGTTTCTTTTCGACCTTGAGCAGTTGTGATTTCTTGTTTCAGGTATTCATCATTAATCGCTGCCTTAGGTGATACTAGAACATCAAATTCGACAGTTTGTCCTTGATAGTGCAACTCAAGTTTTTGACGGCCTGTTTTTTGAGGATCATAGCCTGTAATCTCTACACCCTCATCTGTAAAGCTATGTTCTGTTTCAGTTTCATCATCGTACAAGACCTTGAAACGTCCTTCAGACAAGTCAAGAGCATCGCCTACAAAGTAGTCAATTTTCGGTTGTTTGCTAACATACAAGGCTACTGCTTCTTTAGGTTTAGCCTCGTCGGCAGTCACTGTAACCTTCAATTTTCCTGCAACCGGAACTCCTAGGTAAGTTAATGTTAATTCTTGCTCTCCATTACGGTGGGCATTATAACCATTTACAGCAATTCCGGCATGAGTCAAGTTAATCAGCTCATCAGCTTCACCACCTTCGTATTGAACACGGACTAGACCACCTTTAAGATTCAAATCCTCACCTTCTTGGTAAGTTGTCTTTTTAGGTGCTTGTTCAAGGCTGACAGCCTTAATCTTTCTATCATTCTGAGGAATTGTGACAGCTAGTATATTACTGATTTCTTTACCTGGTAACTGAGTACGGTAGTAAAGAAGGCTTGGACGATTCTCAAAACTCAATGGTTCTGTCGCAAATCTCCACCATTCTCGCTCTTCAAGGTTGCGATTGGTGTTTGTGAGTCTGCCTTATCATAAACTGTAATGGTTGCTCCAGTAGGAACTTCTGAGAAGCCAACTTGGACCTTATTGTCAGCAAGGACACGAGCAGCCACTTTTGCCATTGGAATGTTTTGGCTTTCTGTATCTAGGCTTTCGTACATCTTCCAGTTGTAGATACGGATAGCTTTCCATGGTGTACCATTATCCGATGTGATAACGTTCAAGCGCCAGTCTTGAGCTGTAATTGGGCTATCCAGGGTAATATCTGACACATGGGCTTTATTGCCACGAACTTCCTTAGCTAGCTTCCATTCGCCAGCTTCATCTTTGTAGTAAAGGTCAAAGTCTTTGGTGTTCATCAGACCATCATTGACAGACTCTCCACCAGCTCCTGCGTGATCCATGACCCATCTCACAACACTGCGAGGTTGTGTCAAACGAATATCAACACTACCACTCAATTGAGCCGATGACCATTTGTCAGATAGACTAGTGATGGTACCATTCAACATTCCTTCGATTCCTTCCCCACCTTCAGTATTCGGGAAGGTGCTACCGATCACGGTTGCTCCTGGAACAATGTTTTCAGCCAAAGGTCTTGGAAGACTTGTGTCTTTAACGGTCATTCCCCATTCAAATATTGTTGTAGCAGCTTCAGAACGAAGACCATTCTTACCAACTGCGACAACCTTCAACTCCTGACTAGTACCAGTTGCACTAGCTGAACGGCTAACTTTTGGCAAGTAGATGGTTGTAGCTGATGATCCTGTTAATAGGCGCCAGCTGTCACCATCTTTTTCATAGACTTCATAGAAGTCCGCATCTTTATGACCAGAAAAATTGGACAACTGCCTCAGCTTCTTGAGCATTTTTCAGAGATTGTTTGGTTACTTTAAGAGCAGTTGGTGCTTGAGGTGCCTCTTGATTATCTGACACTGTCAACTCACCCAAGTTAAATTGGTAATCCTTAAGAGCAGCAGTATTTTCAAAAGTAAGTTTGATACCGTAAATGGTCTGACCTGCCAAGGCACTCAAGTCAAATTCGTCTTTTGTCCAATCGTCAGATAGAGTCAGTTCTTTACGAGCATTCTCGCTACCATAAGTATAGTTTTTCTGAGTCGCAAATTCTACATAGACCTTGCTTCCTTTACCGCCTTTATGGGCAACACGGAGTTTCGTTTTATCTGTTACTTCCAGTTTTGTAGAGTAGAGACGAACATCTTGGTTGGTATTTTCAGCTAAATTACCCGCAAACTTGAGTGAATTTCCTCCATTGTAGGCATCTTCAAAGTCATAGTCGGCTTGGAGTTTAGCAGCTGAGGATGTTTGCCACCAGCGCCATGTAGGCAAGATACCTGATACAGAACGATAGTTCCATTCAGAATCCTTGGAAACTTTACCATCTACAAACCATTTTTTACCATGTCCAGTGTTAAAGGATGTTGTGAAGCTACGTCCAACTGCTGGTGTGCGGTCAGCTACGAGGTTGGCAATCCCGTACCAGTCCTTATCCTCTGGTTTTTGACCAGTTGGATCTCCTTGATAACCTGTAAAGAAGATGTTTCATTCTTATGATAGTCTTCGCCTGTCTTACCAAGACTCGTGATAGTATCAGGTGCAAAGAGGCCAAGTGATAAGCGAAGCTTGCCATTTTCATCTAGAAGGGCATCCCATTTCACTTTTGTCTTGTAAGAACCACCTTGTTGTAATTCCAAACCTGCAAAGACATCATACTGGCTACGCTCTAGCCATTTTGCCATAGCTACAGAGTAATCATTTTTCTCTTTGGTCCAGTTAAAGTTGGCAAAGAAGTGATCCGCAGGAACCTTGTCTCCCTCTTTTTGCATGAATGGATAGTTGTACTCGCCTAGTCCATCTTCGTGATATCGACCATATTCATAAGTCATGGCATCATACCAAGAATACTTGACTGGATGGTTGACTTGTGCTGCATATTCCTTGGTATAGAGCATAAAGTCACGCATTTTCTTACCAAGGGGTGATACGATATCTCCTGTTGTTTCTTGGTTAATAAAGTAACCATCAAATCCATAGTATTTAGCCAAGTCTACCAATTTACGAGCAATAGGGAAAGTACCGTCCTCATCTTGTTGAAGGGCTGCTGCAAATTTTTCTTGATCTGCAATACTATTAGACCAGTTAAAGAATAAGGTACCCAATACAGGGACACCATTACGGTGACCAGCATCAATTACGTCCGGAGTTGGAACGAGCCCTTCCCAGAAGACCATGGAATTCAAGTATTGCCAGTAGTCAAAAGCATAGGCTTTAAACTCTTCACCACCTACAGAAGCGTGGTCTTTAGCCTTAGAGTTGGTATTGGCAAGAGCTTCAACCTTGGCATCCTTATTGGCTTTTTCGTTGACTACATGTCCACGATAGCGCTTGGCTAGTTCTACTGAAGAGCGGTTAATAGCATCGTCTTCACGAGCACCTGGTTCCCATTTCAACAAATCTTCCCATGTGTCAAACTTAATTTCTTTTGGTCGAAGACTTTTTTCTTCTTTCTTAGGAACATCTGAGACAGTTGCTTTCTCTTCAGCCTTATTTTCTGTAGCTACAGGTGTTTCTTCAGCCTTAGGCGCTTCAGCAACCGGGCTAGCTACTTCCTTATCAGTTGCAGGCAATTGGTCCAAGGTTGGTTTTTCTTCTGAAATAGGTTGTTCACTAACCTTGTTTTCTGTCTCTTCCAACTGCTTTAATACCTCAGGTGAAGCTGTAGTTGGTTGCTCTGATGTGGCAGGAGATGCTTGCTCTGTAGCCACAGCAGCAGTAGTTGTTTCATTCGCTGGGATTGCAACTTCTTCTGCTAGAGCTTGGTTGGCAAATAAAACCGAACCAATCATCAAAGAGCAGGCACCCACTGACAATTTTCGAATACTATAGCGGCAACGTTTTCTCAAAAAAATGGATTCTTCATCTTTTTCTCCTTTTACTTCCAGAAAGTAAGCGCTTTATTTTTTTGTTTTAAAAAGTAGCTGCCCTAATAAAGATAATAGAACAGTTCATCTCCATTTTACGCTATTTAGACGAAGAGTCAACAGTGAGTCCCAAAAGAACTATAAAGAAGTGAAGAAATGATATAAATTTGATAATCATCTGACTTTTTTCATAAAATTGATTTTTTTAGAAAAATAATAAATAGCACTTGTTAGATTGCTTTAATCCTTTAAAAATAGAATGGGAGAGATTCCATGATTATTTTTCGGAGGAAAAAGAAAATGTCCATTAATTGGCAGGAAATTGCATTTCACTTTTTAGGTGGTCTGGGACTATTCTTATATAGTATCAAGACCATGGGGACGGTTTGCAACAAGCAGCTGGAGATCGTCTTCGATATTTACATTGACAAATATACTAGCAATCCTTTCTTTGGAATTTTAGTTGGAATTGGGATGACTGCCCTGATTCAATCCAGTTCAGGTGTTACAGTTATTACAGTTGGTCTGGTTAGTGCTGGACTATTGACTTTACGTCAGGCTATTGGGATTGTTATGGGAGCCAATATTGGAACAACTGTCACATCCTTTTATCATTGGTTTTAAATTGGGAGACTACGCATTACCTATGCTCTTTCTCGGAGCAGTCTGTCTCTTCTTCACAAAAATAGAACCATCAATAACATCGGACGAATTGTCTTTGGTGTCGGTGGTATCTTCTTTGCCCTCAATCTTATGAGTGGCGCTATGGAACCCCTTAAGGATTTACAAGTCTTTAAAGACTACATGGTAGAACTTAGTAAAAATCCAATCTTGGGTGTTCTTGTCGGAACAGGTTTAACCCTTCTGATTCAAGCCTCCTCAGCGACCATCGGGATTCTACAAAATCTCTACGCTAGCAATCTGATTGACCTTCAGGGTGCCCTACCAGTTCTCTTTGGAGACAACATTGGAACAACCATCACTGCTATTATCGCTTCCTTGGGTGCTAATATTGCAGCCAAACGTGTGGCGGCAGCCCATGTGGCCTTTAACGTTATCGGGACTGTTATCTGTATTATCTTCCTCGTTCCATTTACAGGCTTAATCCAATGGTTTGAGAGCTTCTTAAATCTAGCTCCAGAAATGACCATTGCCTTCGCCCACGGAACCTTCAACATTACCAATACAATCATTCAGTTTCCATTCATCGGAGCTCTTGCCTTCATGGTAACCAAACTTATCCCTGGAGAAGACGAAGTTGTCAAATACGAGCCACTTTACCTTGATGAGCAACTGATCAAACAAGCTCCATCTATCGCTCTTGGAAATGCTAAAAAAGAACTTCTACACCTAGGTAATTATGCTGCGAAAGCCTTTGACCTCTCTTATGACTATATCATCAACTCTAATGAAAAAGTTGCAGAAAAGGGACATAAGACTGAAGAAGCTATCAATACCATTGATGAAAAATTGACTCGTTACCTCATTAGTTTATCTGGTGAAGCTTTGAGCCAAAAAGAGAGTGAAGTCTTAACAAATATCCTTGACTCTTCACGAGACTTGGAACGTATCGGAGACCACGCAGAAGCCCTGCTCAATCTTAACGATTACTTGCAACGCAAGAATGTTCAATTCTCTGAGGCTGCCTTAGAAGAACTAGCAGAGATTTATCTTAAAACTAGTGATTTCGTCAAAGATGCTCTTGAGAGTGTGGAAAACAACGACCTCGAGAAAGCTCAAGCTCTTATCGAGCGACACGAAGACATCAACAACATGGAACGTGTCCTTCGTAAGACTCACATCAAACGTCTAAATAACGGAGAATGTTCTACCCAAGCAGGTGTCAACTTTATCGATATTATTTCACACTACACTCGTGTATCAGACCACGCTATGAACCTTGCTGAAAAGGTTTTGGCAGAACAAATTTAAAACGAAAAAAATGCTTTGATTCTTTCGAATCAAAGCATTTTAAATAGCTCTCCAATCATAAAGGAAGATGCGGCTGCACCCCTGTATCTCGCTTCTTCCTTTTTGATAAAGCGGGCCAGATTGACTAACTCTGGCGCTGGGGTCTTGGGATTCTTGAGTAGTTCAAGTGTGACTAGCCCTGAAAGTCGGACTGCAAGCAAGCGCTCATTGGTGCCGGGCAACTGCTTAGCAGTCTCTACAAGTGCAAGCACTAGATCTTCACTCAGGTTTTGACGGGCATTATTGTAAAGATCCCGTATCAAGGTTTCTAGGTTTGGTTCTTCCATCCCTATCACCTCCATCTTTTCTGTTTAATAATTTTTGATTAAATCTACTGTAGAACGATCCAATTTTTTAACCAAGGCTTGTAAGAATGCTTGAGCTTCAAGGAAATCGTCCATAGCATAAAGGGTTTGGTGAGAGTGGATATAACGGGCACAAACACCGATTGTTGTTGATGGGACACCACCATTTTTCAGATGAGCTGCACCTGCGTCAGTTCCACCTTTTCCACAGTAGTATTGGTACTTGATTCCAGCTTCTTCAGCAGTTGTCAAAAGGAAATCCTTCATACCTGGGAGAAGCAAGTGACCTGGATCGTAGAAACGAATCAAGGTTCCATCACCAATCTTACCTTGACCACCATAAACATCACCAGCAGGTGAACAGTCAACTGCCAAAAATACTTCTGGATCAAATTTAGTTGTTGATGTATGGGCACCACGAAGTCCGACTTCTTCTTGGACATTAGCCCCAAGATAAAGTTCGTTTCCTAATTTTTGACCTGACAAGTTTTCTGCCAACTCACTAACCATGAGAACTCCGTAGCGGTTGTCCCATGCTTTTGAGATGATATTTTTTTCGTTAGCTGTTAGGATTGCGCTACTATCTGGAACGATGGTGTCTCCAGGACGAATACCAAAACTTTCAGCCTCAGCCTTATCCGCGAAACCACCATCAAAGACGATATCTGAAATCAGCTGGCATGGTTGGCCCACCTGTTCCCACGAGTCAAATGTGGAGGTACTGAACCTGAGATGACTGGAATTTCACGTCCTTGGCGCGTAAAGAGTTTAAATCGTTGGCTGCTGACAACCATCGGGATTCCAACCACCGATTTCAACTACTCGAAGGTTCCATCTGGTTTGATTTCACTCACCATAAAACCAACTTCATCCATGTGAGATGCTACCAAAGACACGAGGTGCATCGACAGCTTCTGAATGTTTGATACCAAAAAAATACCACCCTAGGCCATCTGTTACTACTTCATCCACGTGAGGAGTTATTTTTCTCACGAAGATAAGCGCGTACAGGTGCTTCATGACCTGAGATAGCAGAAAGTTCTGTTACTTCTTTGATTTTTAGAAAAATAATGTTGTCATTTCTATCCCTTCTTTCTTTCAACCATTTTTACCACTTTTTTTATAGGAGAAGTGTAGTGAAAATCATCAATCTATAGATCTATTCATTACAAAAAAGAATCACGACTGATTCTTTTTATTTTGAATTTCTTTAAAGAAAAAGTGATCTGGTACGGGGTCTTTACCTATTTCAGACCAAGGATGACATCGTAAAATCCTAGCTAATCCCATCAGAACCCCTTAAATCCATGCTTTTTCAATAGCCTGAATCATGTAGTTTGAACAAGTAGGCTCAAATCTACAAGAAGGTGGGAAATGCAGGGGATATAAAGCGTTGGTAAAAGCGCACAGGCGCAATTAAAATTTCGTTTTCATTATTTATTAGTTGTTACAGCCATGGTGTGTAGTTGGCTAATTTCCTTTTTATTGAGACGACGGGATTCTCCTGGACGAAGACCCGTCAAGTCTAAGTGTCCAAAACGTGTCCGAGACAACTTATCCACTTGAAGCCCAACTGCTTCAAACATCTTTTTAACCTGGTGGTTACGTCCTTCATGGATGGTCAACTGTACAACAGAACGGTTTTTTTAACAGGATCTACTTTGAGAATTTCGTAGACGGCTGGCTTAGTCTTCTTGCCATCAATCTCAAGACCACGAGTTAAGGGGCGCAGATTTTCCTTGTTAGCAATCCCTTTTACACGCGCAACATAGACCTTATCGATTTCATTACGTGGGTGAATCATCTCGTCTGTAAAGTCACCATCATTTGTCAAAATCAAGACACCTGATGTATCCCAGTCCAAACGTCCAACTGGGTAAATACGTTCTTTGACATTGGGCAAGAGGTCGACAACAGTCTTACGTCCCTTATCATCTGTCACACTAGAAATCACACCGCGTGGTTTATTGAGCAGATAGTAAACCTTTTCTTCGTTATAGATGGGTTGACCTTCAACTTCTACCTTATCTCCAGACTTAATGGTTGTCGCTAATTCACATACTACCTGACCGTTAACGGTCACCAAGCCTTGCTTGATCAACTCCTCTGCTTTTCTCCTACTGGCCACACCTGCGTGGGCAATATATTTATTGATTCTCATCTTCTTCTATCCTTTCACCAAATAATTGGCTTTCTTGTGCTTGAATTTCAAGCTCATCAATCACAGGCAATTCTTCCAAATGGTTAATACCCATGTAATCTAGAAAAATAATCCGTAGTTACATAGAGATTAGGGCGTCCAAGTACCTCTTTTTTCCCATCTTCTCGTATCAAATCGAAGGCCTGTAACTTAGCTAGAGCTCCGCTTGAATTAACCCCACGAATAGCGTCAATTTCTATACGTGTGATAGGTTGCTTATAAGCAATAATGGATAAGGTTTCAAGCGCAGCCGAGATAGGCTCTGGTTGATTGGGCGCCTTAGAATATTCTTTTCAAAATATCAGCAAATTGAGGCTTGGTCACCAATCTGTAGGCCCCTCCTGTCTCAATCAGGGCCAAACTAGAATCCTGGTCTTTTTTTCATACTTTTTGGCTAATTTTTTTCAAGACTCTGCTGAATACCTGTTGGAGGTAGTGAGAGGAGCTCAGCTAACTGACGAGCCCTAATCCCATCTTCACCTGACACAAACAGGAGTGCTTCTATTTTTGCTAAAGTACTCATACTTCCTCTCTATCAAGCCTGGCTTTGCTCTGCTTGATTTTCCTCATTCTTTTTCATGAGATAGATATCTCCAAAAATCTCTTTTTGAATCAAGAGAATTTCTTGGGTTTTAATCAACTCCAGGGTCGCCAAAAAGAGTGTAATGATCTCTTGTAAATCCTTGGTTTCTTTAAACAAATCCTGCAAACATAGCTGTTGCCCTTCTACCAAGGCTTCCCGAACGATGAGCATCATATCCTCAATCTTGTACTCATCCCGTAAAATAGTTGTATGATTTTTTGAGAATTCTTCCTTTTTCTTGGTCAGTAAGGTTGAAAAGGCTAAGAAAAGATCAATCGTGGTCTTATCATGCACAAGTTCTGCATACTCGTAAATCAACTCTGTCGGTGCTTTAGAATATCTGGGCTCGGTCTTGGTGTTTAGCTTCCAAACGTTCCCCTAAGAGCTTAAACTTACGATACTCTTCAATTTGAGAAAGGAGGTCCTGTTCAAGATCATCTTCTAAATCTGTCAGTTCTGCAACCTTTGGCAAGAGCTTCCGACTTTTGATAAGCATAAGCTGGCTAGCCATCACCATATATTCACCTGCTACTTCAAGGCGCATAGCTTGTAAGGTAGATACATAGACTAGATACTGCTCGATAACTTCTGTAATGGGTACATCATAGATATCCATCTGGTACTTGGAAACCAAGTGCAAGAGCAAGTCTAAAGGCCCTTCAAAATCTTTTAATTTAATATCCATTATCTATATTTTTCTAAGGTCAGGACTGTTTTTAATCCCAATTTTTTGGCGATTTCGTACAAGTCAACCTTCTCTTCAATTTGTCTAAGTATAAACTGTTCCCTTAACCCTTGAGCCGATAAATCTGCAAAACCTTTTTCCTTTAGAAAGACTTCTAACTGACGAAAGGCCCACTGACGCGAGTAGGATTTACCAGCCCGTTCAAAGAGATAGGTCTGCTCCATCAAGGGTTCTAACTCTGCAAGTAATTTTGTGGGAAGACTCAAGATTCTTTGTTGAGAAGCTTTATTGATTCTCAACACTTGAAAATCTAGATTCACATCACTTATTTTTATGGCTAGAATTTCACTAGGCAAGAGGCCCAATTCAACTATCAATAAGGCTATTAAACGCCCTTCTGGATAGGTGCTTTCTTGCCAGAAAGAACTCAAGTCTAAAAGCTCTGACTTGACTTGCTTTTTCTCAGCCTGTTTCGGCAATTCCAAACGATAAAAGGTGCCAATCTTTCCTTTCTGGTATAAAAAGTAAAGAAATTGATTACAAGCAGAAACTTTACGCTTTTTGGGCACTAATTTTAAAAATCTGATAGTTGAGCTTGGTAGATTTTTAAACTTGTCTCAGAAATTTGCTCTCCTATCATGTCTAAAAATTGCTCTAAATCATACTTATAAGACTGCTTAGAATTACTGGACAAATCCTGTTTTTCATCTAAAAATGCTACAATCCATTCTCTCATTTGCTTCGAATCTCATATTCCTTACTAAAGTCATGTAAGAGGGCATTAACAGCCTTTAGGATAGACTTACGTGTGATAATTCCCTGGAAGACACCATCCTTATCTACAACAGGGAGGAAGGACTCATCCACTAGCTTGTGCAATACATCTGTTAGATGATAATCTGGCTCCACAACTGCAACATTCTTTTTAGTCATATGAACAATGTCTGTATCCGCCATGGTCTCTTGACTCAAGCCATTCTCCATTTGGTAGGCTAAAATATCTCTTAGGCCAATTGTTCCGACAAATTTTCTCTTATCTGTCACTACTGGAACCCTACTATATGTCATCTGACTAAGTAAGAGGATTGCATGATCTGCATTGTGGGTATCGATTAAGACAGCCAAATTTTCAGCAGGAGTCAAAAAGGTTTCCTCTTGCTCCAGTAAAAACAGTTCAAATTCCTTGGCAATCATCGAGCAAACTCCTTGGACAAGCCTGGATATATCTCATGATTACGTGTCAAAAAGATCAACTTTGAAATAGCTGTCATCAATTTCCACACGAGCGTAGAGACATTCTCTGATGGTTCCACGTGGTTGGCTGATAGAACCTGGATTTAGAAAGAGGGTCTTCCCTTCCATCCAAGCATCTGGCACATGCAAGTGACCATAGAGACAGATATCAGCATCTTCCTCTTGAGCCCAGAAATCTAGTTTTTGGAAATTGAAGTTAATGTCAAACAAGTGTCCGTGAGTCTGGATAATCTTGGTAGGACCCAGTTGAGTCACTAAGCGTTCTGGATAATCTGAATAGAAATCCATGTTTCCTCTAACTACCTGAATCCCTTCCCAGAGTGGTGAATCTGGGCGAAGCTCCGAGTCACCATCGTGAAAAATGGCATCAACTTTCCCAAGATAGCGATCACGTATTTCTTCTACACAATCAAGCTATCTCCATGGGAGTCGCTCATTACAATGATGGTTTGCTTTGCCATGATGGAAATACCTCCAAAAGTTTCTTAACGGCTAAGGCACGGTGAGATTGACTATTTTTTTCTTCAAGGGTTAATTCAGCTGATGACTTGCCTGTTTCTCCTACTAGGAAAAGAGGGTCATAGCCAAAACCATTTTCCCCCTTAGGTTCAAAGTTAATATAACCCGGCCAGTCAGCTTCGACAACCAAGCTTTCCTTATTTGGACTAGCTACAACTAAGGTTGTGTGGAATTGAGCTGAACGGTTCTTAAGGTCAAAGACCATAGCTAATTCGTGTAAGAGTTTGGCATTGTTTTCTTGATCACTTGCCCCTACTCCTGCGAAACGAGCTGACCAGACCCCTGGCAATCCGCCAAGAACATCGACTTTAAGACCAGAATCATCTGCTAGAACCATCTTGCCTGTCAATTTGGAGATGGTTTCAGCCTTAAGGCGAGCATTTTCTTCAAAGGTCATACCAGTTTCAGCAACTTCAGGCAGATCTGGGTAATCATTGAGATTCTCCACATCATATCCAAGTTTGTCAAAGATAGCACGAAATTCTTTGGTCTTCCCTTCATTACGAGTCGCTATGAGCAAGGTTTCTCTGACCTTGCTAGTTTCAAAGAAGGCTTCCACATCAATTCCTTCTTTTGGCAATTCGACATGCAAGAGTTTCCCGTTTTCAACCAAAAGCAGAGCTCCCTGACGTTGAATGACTTCCAAGTTTCGAGCGGCTTCTGCATTTAAAATCTCAACGATAAAAGATAGCAAGCGGAAGTTTGAAGACCAGCGCATTACCGTAATCGTGATTGGAAAACCATTTTCCTCATCACGGAAAATTCGAGCCAAATCCATAAAATAGAGATCAAGAGGATCTTTTATGAGGCTATAGATTCCACCGTAGACGTCCCAAACACCTACATACCAGTCCTGGTCATCCTTGTATTCATAAATTTTGTTGGTCATAATGTTACATGCTCCACATGAATCTCTTTTTCAAGCCATTCCGCTCCAATCTGAGCAAAACTATGGCTATTTGCAGTCGTATAAAAGCGGTGTTGTAGAGGCCCCGCATCACGGCCACGATTAATCTCGAAATAATTGAGTAAGACAGAGATATCCCGTACACACTCTGCTCCACTATCGATCAGTTTTACATCCGGTCCCATAACATTTTGAATGATGGGTCTCAGCAGTGGATAGTGGGTACAGCCCAAGATCAAACTGTCCACCTTGCCCACCAAGGGACGCAGGGTTTCATAAACCACTTTCTTAGTTACACTAGTCGATAGGGCCCCAGACTCAACCAAGGGAACAAACTTAGGACAAGCCAAACTTTCCACTTGAAGGTCTGGATCTAGGTCCTGAATCTTTTTACGATAAATATCTGAGGTTACCGTCATGGGGGTTCCAATAACACCAATTTTGCCTCCTTGAGTAGACTTAATAGCCGCTGAAGCTCCAGGCAAAATCACTCCTAAAACAGGGATATCCAGCTTGACCTTAACTTCTTCCCAAACGACTGCTGTTGCAGTGTTACAAGCAAGGACAATCATTTTGACATCCTTGGTTAAGAGAAAGTTAACCAACTGCCACGTATATTCACGGATTTGTTCATCAGAACGTGGTCCATAGGGCGCCCTCGCCGAATCTCCAATATAGACGATTTCTTCATGGGGAAGCTGGCGCATGAGCTCACGCACAACGGTTAAGCCCCCAACACCCGAATCCAAAAAACCAATTGGTCGATTATCCATAGAGTCTTCTTTCTAATCTTCTTTTTTCTCATTGATAGTTCATTATGATTAACACGATTTTTAGGCAACTACTGACAGGTCAAAAGAATCAACTGCCTCCCTCTTAATCATAATCAAATATCAATAGAATGCAAGGAAAACGTCTCATCCTTGAGAACTATTGAACATAGTGAGAAGTCTGGAACTTTCATCCCAGACTTTTCCTTATTTATTTCTTTTTGTTTTTAGCAAGAGCTGCTTTTTGTTGACGGATGATTTGGTGGTAAACTTGTTGTACCTTAGCTTCGCTTGGTTTTTGACCATTTGCGCTCAAAAAGGGTATGAACTGCTTCAGCATTTAAACGAGGGTTGTCAGCGAATTCTTTTTCGATTTGCTTACGAACCAAGAACATGCCTCCAAGAGCTCCTCCCAGAAAAAGCTGCACAATCAGTACAATCGCTAAAATAAGATCCATAATATTTCTCCTGTTTCTTTTTGAGTCCTCTATATTATACCATAAAAGTCATCTCCCTGACTAGTTTGTTTTATGGTTTCAGCCACTGTGATTTTCCTAAGTAATTAGCAAATACTTCATACTTAGTAAAACTTAGTAAAATAACCTCGTTTTCCTTGAAAGCCCTTTGCAATAGTTTCATTTATTTGTTATATTAAGAATATCCGAAAACAAATCACATATATTTCTGAAAGACCTATTTTTTATAACAAATGTATGCGCTTCCAGATAAAAGAAAGGAGAATTTTGTGGATAAAAAATATTGGGAAAAATCCTGCAAGTATAGCATACGAAAAATTAACTGTTGGAACTGCTTCTGTATTACTTGGAGCTATCTTTTCTAGCAAATACTGTTGCTGCAGATAGTATGAAATCAAGGAAAAGGAAGCAACCATTACCGAGACTGCGGTTAATATAGATCAAAAAGTGGAGGAAACCCTTCCTGCCAGTACAGATACTAAGCCTGTGGTTGAACTAACTGATAAGATAGACGAAACAGAGAAAGAAGCACCTCAGACAAGCAGTCAATCAGAAACGAGTCCTGTTACACCTGCTGAAAAATACAGAGAGCGAGAAACCAGAACTTCCTGTGAACAAGCAAGAACATTACGAATTACATTACAATCAACCAACAGCTCCTTCCTATGACGGATGGGAAAAACAAGCCCTACCTGTTGGAAATGGAGATGGGAGCAAAGTCTTTGGCCTCATCGGTGAAGAAAGAATCCAGTACAATGAAAAAGACCCTCTGGTCTGGAGGTCCACAGCCCGATAGTCACTGACTATAACGGAGGAAACTATCAAAGACCGTTATAAAGGTTTTGGCAGAAACTCGTAAAGCTTCGAAGCTGGAGACAGATCAAAAAGGCGAAACAACTTGCTGAAAGAAATCTCGTTGGTCCTAATAATGCCCAGTATGGTCGCTACCTAGCCTTCGGTGATATCTTTATGGTCTTAACAACCAAAAGAAAGGCTTAGATACTGTCACAGATTATCACCGTGGCTTGATATTTCTGAAGCTATCACAACTACCTCTTATACCCAAGACGGGACAAGCTTTCAAACGTGAGACATTCTCAAGCTTCCCAGACGATGTTACTGTCACTCACTTGAGTAAAAAGGGATAAGACCCTGATTTTACACTTTGGAATAGCTTGACAGAAGATTTGATTGCAAATGGCGATTACTCTTGGGAATATTCGAATTATAAACAAGGAGCAGTTACCACTGATTCTAATGGTATTTTGCTCAAGGGTACTGTTAAGGACAATGGCCTTCAATTTGCTTCCTATCTTGGTATCAAGACTGACGGACAAGTCACTGCTCAAGATGGCTACTTGACCGTTACTGGTGCAAGCTATGCGACACTGTTACTCAGCGCCAAGACTAATTTTGCTCAAAAATCCAAAAACCAATTATCGTAAAGACATTGATCTAGAAAAAACGGTCAAAAATATCGTAGAGACTGCAAAGGCCAAGGGCTACGAGAAACTCAAGGAAGATCATGTCAAAGACTATCAAAAGTCTATTCAATCGAGTACAATTAAATCTCGGCGGTAGCAAGTCTAATCAAACTACAAAAGAAGCTCTTCAAACCTATAATCCAACAAAAGGACAAAAATTAGAAGAACTCTTCTTCCAGTATGGACGTTACCTACTAATCAGCTCTTCTCGTGATAAGACAGACGCCCTTCCTGCAAACCTGCAAGGGGTTTGGAATGCTGTAGATAATCCACCATGGAACTCTGACTACCACCTCAATGTCAACTTGCAGATGAACTACTGGCCTGCCTACATGAACAATCTTGCTGAAACAGCCAAGCCCATGATCAATTACATCGATGACATGCGCTACTACGGCCGTATCGCTGCCAAGGAATACGCTGGTATTGAATCTAAAGAAGGACAAGAAAATGGTTGGTTAGTTCATACCCAAGCTACTCCATTCGGCTGGACAACTCCTGGTTGGAATTACTATTGGGGCTGGTCTCCTGCTGCCAATGCTTGGATGATGCAGAACGTCTACGACTACTATAAATTCACCAAGGACGAGACCTATCTAAAAGAAAAGATTTATCCAATGCTCAAGGAAACTGCTAAGTTCTGGAATTCCTTCCTGCATTATGATCACTCAAGTGACCGTTGGGTATCTTCTCCATCCTACTCACCAGAGCATGGAACTATCACTATCGGGAATACCTTCGACCAGTCTCTAGTTTGGCAACTTTTCCACGACTACATGGAAGTGGCCAACCATCTGAAAGTGGATCAAGACCTTGTAACAGAAGTTAAGGCTAAATTTGATAAGTTAAAACCACTTCATATCAACCAAGATGGTCGTATCAAGGAATGGTACGAAGAAGACAGCCCTCAATTCACCAACGAAGGTATTGAAAATCATCACCGTCACGTTTCTCATCTGGTCGGACTCTTCCCTGGTACCCTATTTAGCAAGGATCAACCTGAGTATCTTGAGGCTGCTCGTGCTAGCTTGAATCACCGTGGTGATGGAGGAACGGGTTGGTCTAAAGCCAATAAAATCAACCTCTGGGCTCGTCTCTTAGATGGAAATCGAGCACATCGTTTACTTGCAGAACAACTCAAGTCTTCAACCTTAGAAAACCTCTGGGATACGCACGCGCCTTTCCAAATCGATGGTAACTTTGGCGCAACCAGCGGTATGGCAGAAATGCTCCTTCAATCTCACACAGGTTACATTGCTCCATTACCAGCTCTTCCGGATGCATGGAAAGACGGGCAAGTTTCAGGCTTAGTCGCTCGTGGTAACTTTGAAGTCAGCATGAAATGGAAAGAGAAAAATCTTGAAACCCTATCTTTCCTTTCTAATGTTGGTGGAGACTTAGTCGTAGACTATCCAAATATCGAATCTAGTATCATCAAGATTAATGGCAAGGAAGTTCAAGCTAGTCGCCTCAAAGATAATCGTATCCAACTTGCGACTCAAAAAGGTGATGTCATTACCTTTGAAAACTTCCCTGGACGAGTGACTCGCTTATCAGCCCTTCGAAAAAATTCCGTCACAGCTGAACTCGACTTTAACACAGTTGAGGGAGCAAGTCATTATGTCATCCGACGAGAAAACAAGGATGAAAACAGTCAAACTCCTAGCGTTCGTGAGTTTATCACCAACCAAACTCACTACATCGATCGCTCGATTGATTCTAGCCATGCCTATACTTATACCGTTAAGGCTATGCTAGGGGATCGTACAACACCAGTTTCAGATCCTGCTTCTATCGATGCCTTCAGTGAGTTGATGGATGACCGTGACAAACGCATCCAGTACGGCTCTGCCTTTGGAAATTGGTCTGACGCAGAATTATTTAGTGGTACAGAAAAATTCGCCGATATCTCAAACGGAAATTACTCTGATAAGGATGCGACTGCAACCATTCCATTCAATGGACCTGGTATTGAAATCTATGGTCTCAAGTCATCTCAATTGGGACTGGCTGATGTTAAAATTGATGGTAAATCTGTTGGAGAACTTGATTTCTATACAGCAGGAGCAACTGAAAAAGGTGTCTTGATAGGACGTTACACAAATCTATCTTCAGGTCCTCATTTGATGACCATCACAGTTAAGCGCGAGCACAAAGGACGTGCCAACGAGCGTTCAAAAATTTCTCTCGATTACTTCAAAGTCTTCCCAGGACAAGGAGAAGCTGTTGAGAAAATTGACGACCGCGACCCTCGCATCGAGTACGGATCTGTGTTTAAGGATTGGAGTGATCCAGAGCTCTATGCTTCTACAGAGAAGTATGCTGATATCAACGCAGATGACAGCCTCGCTTCTGAAGCCACTGCAACCATTCCATTCTCTGGTACAGGTATCCGAATCTATGGACTGAAATCATCATCTCTAGGCAAGGCACTTGTCACAATCGATGGCAAAAGAAATGCCAGCTCTTGACTTCTACACTCCCAGGAGCAACTGAAAAAGGTGTCTTGATTGGAGAATTTACCAATCTATCTGACGGCGATCACGTTCTTACTCTAAGAGTGGTTCCAGATTCTCCAGAGGGTAGAAAGAAAGTTTCTCTTGATTCCTTTGATATCTTAAAAGCTCCGTCCGTGTCACTCGATAGTCCAAGCCTTGACCCTATCAAGCCTGGGGATAAGACAGTTTCTCTAACATTACCAAGTGGGGATTGGGAAACTATCTCTATTAAATTCCCTGGCATCAACGATTCACTCTCAAGTTCGAAAAAGTCGATGAAACTCATGTTAGCACATCTGGTGATCAGAAACAATTAACAATTCAAGATAATAAAGTGCAACTTAACATTCCTGAGACAACTGACCGTAAAGCCGGTAATCCAATAGAAGCTTACGCTATTTTAGGAAAAACAAGAAGTAGCGCTGTTGTCACAGTCTTTCCGAAGGATGAAACTGCTCCAGTTGAAGAAAAAATTGTTACAAGTAAAGGTGACCAACCTGCTCCTACTGTAGAAATTCCTGAATATACTGGACCTATCGGCACTGCGGGAGAGCAAGTACCGCCGTCTCTTGAGATTCCTGAATATACTGGACCTATTGGTACTGCGGGAGAGCAAGAACCACCTACTCTTGTAATCCCTGAATATACTGGACCTATTGGCACTGCGGGAGAGCAAGAACCTCCGTCTCTTGAGATTCCTGAATATACTGCACCCTATTGGCACTGCGGGAGAGCAAGTACCGCCGTCTCTTGAGATTCCTGAATATACTGGACCTATTGGTACTGCGGGAGAGCAAGAACCACCTACTCTTGTAATCCCTGAATATACTGGACCTATTGGCACTGCGGGAGAGCAAGAACCTCCTACTCTTGAAATTCCTGAATATACTGGACCTATCGGCACTGCGGGAGAGCAAGTACCGCCGTCTCTTGAGATTCCTGAATATACTGGACCTATTGGCACTGCGGGAGAGCAAGAACCACCTACTCTTGTAATCCCTGAATATACTGGACCTATTGGCACTGTGGGAGAGCAAGTACCGCCGTCTCTTGAAATTCCTGAATATACTGGACCTATTGGTACTGCGGGAGAGCAAGAAGCACCTTCTGTAGTAATTCCTGAATACACTGAGCCTATCGGTACTGCAGGTACCCAAGAAGCACCTTCTGTAGTAATTCCTGAATACACTGAGCCTATCGGTACTGCAGGTGCCCAAGAAGCACCAAGTATCACACTTTCTGAGTTTAAACTCAAAGTAATGAAAGATAAGACTACAGGAGCTCAAGTTATTAGTGGTATAAGTGAACTAGGAAATGCTGCTTATCTTGAAAGCAAAAAAGTAGAAAATCAGGAACTTTTAGGCAAGAAATACGATGCCTTTACCCTTCAACTCAAGGATAAAGATAGTCAACCAGTTCAACCAACAGGTCCTGTACTTGTCCGATTACCAGCAACAGGTACTATCCAAGAACTCTATCAATTCACCTCAACAAAGATTTGAAACCTCTAGAATTTACAATTCGAGATGGTATGATTGAGTTTATTAGTCCTGAGTTGAATACCTACGCTATTGTTTATAAGACTGAAGTCTCAACTGCACAATCAGTCCAAACTAACAAGGAAAAAACAAATGTTGAAGACACAAAACCATTGGTTCAAAGAAAAGAAACTAATGATACAGTCTCTACAAATGAAAAGCAACTTCCAGCGACAGGTGAGAAAACGAGTCATCTCCTCTTTATGGTAAGCCTCAGTCTTGCCCTCACTGCAATTTTCTTACTACAAGAGAAAAGAGACTGATCTTAAGAAAGTAAGATTATTGCACCCATGGAACTCGAAAAGGATGGAAATCTCCATCCTTTTTATGTTACAAAAATTTTATCAGTAAGTGAGATTCGCTAGATTCCTGATTATCGTACAAAAATCCTTAACATTTTTTTCACTACTTATAAAATACTTTAAAAAATAAATCAAGAATCCCCAAAATAAACTTTATAAAAAATATACTGGACTATAAAGCTAAACACGTACTAGATAACTTTTACTATAGCAACAATTGGTTTTATAAAATAAGTAATAAAACTACCCATACAAATTTCATTTTTTATCTTCCTTTCTAGGAAGTCCAAGAATCCATGGTAAGGAAGAACTTAGTTTTAAAGCTAGAATCAATCTAGTCAACTCCAATACTTCTGACTCTGATTCCTTCTTTTCAGTTAATGATTCCATCCCCTTACCCAAAAGACATATTCCGATAGTTCTAGCAAGAGCAGAAATAAACTTGGTTGATGATCCATTTGATTCTCCCTTGCTTAATCACACTTTTAATCACTTACTTTATTACATTTAGTATATCAAATTGTTAAAGATAATCAGTTTTATAACTGAAGAAAAAGTTTCATAACCTTGATCGATAGTATCAACCAAGATTATAAAAACTTTATTATTTCATATCATTTTATAGCGTTCCAATTCAGCTTGGTTAGCCCAAACATAGTGACCTGGACGAATCTCAACCATTGAAGGTTTATCAGTCTCATAGTTATGTTGACTTGGGTCATAAACTTTCAAGACTTTTTACGTTCCAAAATTGGGTCTGGAATCGGTACTGCAGACAAGAGAGCTTGAGTATATGGGTGGATAGGATTGTTGAATAATTCTTCTGTCTCGGCCACCTCAACAATGACTCCCTTATAACTAACCGCAATACGGTCAGAGATGAAACGAACCACTGACAAGTCATGGGCGATAAAGAGGTAAGTCAAGCCCAACTCTTTTTGGAATTTCTTGAGCAAGTTCAAAAACTTGGGCACGAACAGAAACGTCCAAGGCTGAGATTGGCTCATCCGCACAATAAAGTCAGGTTGCATGACCAAGGCACGGGCAATCCCGATACGTTGACGTTGCCCACCTGAAAACTCATGTGGATAACGAGTCAAGTGTTCTGCCAAAAGTCCAACTTCGCGGATGATGTTTTTAACCTTTTCTTCTCTTTCTTCCTCATCTTTAAACAAATGATGGTTGTAGAGACCTTCAGAGATACGTAGTCAACTGTCGCACGCTCATTCAAGCTGGCAGCAGGGTCCTGGAAAAATCATCTGAATACGACGGATAATTTCTAAAGCTTTGCTTACGTGATTTCTTCCCATTGATTTTTTGACCGTCAAATATAATATCACCTTTGCTAGTATTATTCAAACCAATAATAGCACGACCAATGGTAGTCTTACCACTTCCTGATTCACCAACTAGAGAAAATGTTTCCCCTTTATTGATAAAGAAGTTGGCATTCTTAACAGCTACAAACTTTTTACTTCCTTCACCGAAGGAAATCTCTAAGTCTTTAATTTCTACTAATTTTTCAGACATTTCCTTCCTCCTAGTTTTCAAGATGTACAAGACCCATTCTCTCGACGAATCTTGTCATGTAAATCTGCAATTACAGCTGGCTTTTTCAACTTTTGGAGCTCGTTCATCAAGCAAACCATGTTTTAGCCCAATGAGTATCTGACACCTTAAACTGAGGTGCTTTTTCTTCGAAATCGATCTTCATAGCATAGTCAGAACGAAGGGCAAAAGCATCTCCTTTCAACTCTGTATAAAGTGATGGAGGTGTACCAGGAATTGAGTACACTTCTCCTTTGTCGTCTGCCAACTGTGGCAAGCTTGACAAAAGGCTCCATGTATAAGGGTGGCGTGGATCGTAGAAAATTTCTTCAACTGTACCATACTCAACAATTTCACCCGCATACATGACCGCAACCTTATCAGCGATACTTGCTACAACACCAAGGTCGTGTGTGATAAAGATGGTTGTAAAGTGATATTCATGTTGAAGTGATTTCAACAAATCAATGATTTGGGCTTGAATAGTCACATCGAGGGCTGCTGTAGGCTCATCACAGATAAGCACATCCGGACGACAAGCTAGAGCGATAGCGATAACGATACGTTGACGCATCCCACCTGAATACTGGAAGGGATATTCGTCGAAACGTTTTTCAGAATCTGGTATACCAACCTTGTTCATGTAGTCGATAGCCATCTCTTTAGCTTCCTGAGCTGTTTTCCCTTGGTGTTTAATGATAACTTCTGTAATCTGACTACCAATGGTTTTGATTGGGTCCAAACTAGTCATTGGGTCTTGAAAGATAGTAGCAATCTTAGCACCACGAATCTTCTCCCAATCTTTGTGAGAAGTGAGACTTGTCAAGTCTTGTCCACGATAGTCAATTTTACCTTGAGCAACACGCCCGTTTTCTTCCAACATTCCTGTGAATGTTTTAGTCAATACAGATTTTCCTGAACCAGACTCCCAACCAAGGCTAGAACTTCCCCTTCAATCAGGTCAAGAGAAACTCCTCGGATAGCTGTCAAAACTTTGTCACGAACGTCAAATTCCACGACAATATCTTGAGCAGATAAAATTACATTTTTACTATTTGTCATTTCTACTCCTATCTATGTGTACGTGGATCACTAGCATCAGCTAGGTTTTGCCCAACAACGAAAAGTGACAAGGAAACCAAGACCAAAGTAGTCAATGGAATCCAGAATAGGTAAGCATTAGTTGTTACGTTCTGTGAATATTCTGAAATCAAACGACCCAAACTTGAACTGTAATCGGTAATCCAAGGCCGAAGAATGATAGGAAGGCTTCATAAGAGATAAAGGATGGAAGCATTTGCGACGTACTTGTAACGATAACAGATACCAATTGAGGCATGATATTTTTTATAATAATTTTGTAGTCAGGTGTCCCCAAGGTACGTGAAGCAAGGTTATACTCAAATCACGGTAACGCAACATTTGAATACGAATTGAGTGCGCAACGTTAATCCAAGTAGTTACACTCATGGCAAAGATCAAGTTCCAGAAACCTGCTCCGATAGAGTAAGTCAATACGATAACAATCAAGAGTGATGGAATGTTATTGATAACGTTGTAGACTTCCAACATGAAACGGTCAACAGACTTTTGAAACTCCCCTAGATTCCACTGATGATAACACTGATAAATAGGTTGACAAAGGTAGCAATCACCGAAATCAAAATTGAGTTACGAGCTCCAAAACCAGACACTATCAAAAGAGAGATTTACCATTACTGTCTGTACCGAACCAATATTCAGCATTTGGTTTAATGAAGCGGACACTAAAATCGTTTACCTTACTTACATCATTAAAGTCAAAATCAGAAAAGATTGGATAGATGAAACTCATTAAGACAATGGAAATCAAAATCCCAAGCATGATCACTGTTGATTTCTTCTTCAAAAATTGTCTAAAAACAGAACCCCAATATGAATAGGCAGGAGCATCAATTGCTTCAGAGGCAAAATCATCGCGTTTTACAAACTGAAATTTTTCATTATTAATCGTAGACATTATTTGCCTCCTTTCTCTGTCAATTTAATACGTGGGTCAATTATCGTCATCCAAATATCACCAACTAGGTTTGAGAAGATTGAGATACAAGTGAAGATAAATACGAGACCAACAACCATGTTGTTATTTGATGCTTTTACTGAGTCGATCAACATTTTACCCATACCTGGATAAGCAAAGACTGTTTCAGTCAGAGTTGCTCCACTAATAACACCAATGATAGATCCTGGAATTCCTGAAACCAATGGTACCATCGCGTTCTTAAAGATGTGTTTGCTAGAAATTTCTTTCTCAGACAAACCTTTGGCACGGGCAAAACGAACAAAGTCTTGAGATTGCAAGTCAATCATGTAACGACGAATCCAAATTGCCATGGTAGGTGCTCCAAGCAAAACTGAGAATGACTGCAGGAAGCACATATGAACGCCAGTCCCCAGCACCCAAAATAGGGAATGAATCAGGAAGCTGATAGATGAACCAATCAAACGAATGATATAAACTAGGGCAATCGTCGGAAGAGCAAGCAAGAAAGTCAAAGTCCCGGTAGAAAAACTATCAATCCAGCTATTCTTATGACGAGCCATTGCTGAACCAAGTGGAATCGCAATAGAGTATGAGATAACAAGACCAATCAAACCGGAGATAGCAGAGCTGACAATCATTGAAGGATACTGATAATTGCTTTCAGTAGCAGTATAAGGGTCATTTGGACCATAGTTAGCTACTTCACGAGAATCAGCTTAGCTTGGTGATTTGTAGGTTCTTGAATAAATGTTAACTGATGAAGTTTTTCACCTGTTGGGAATTGAACCTCAGAAGTCTTGGTTTGTCCTTGACCTTGAGTGATAACTTGTAGAACCGGAGAATTAGCGTAAGTTGGGTAAGAGTCACCCAAGTTTAAGTTAACGAAGTTTTGATGAACAAATGGGAACTGACTATTGAAGTACAAGAGATACTTATGTTTTGTACCTGAACCAACGAGAGACCAGCCAATTGCTGGATCATTTTCAAAGCGCAAATAACGCTCTAAGTTAGGATTTTCTGGATCTTGAATCTTATTTGTATGGTCAATATCAAGCAAGTTTGCATAGAAATGGAAGACACGTTCAAAAATTGGAATTTCACGTGTCGCATAGAATTGACCACTTTCTGAAAACACACCCAAAGTCCAACCGTTACCTAGTTGTTGGATATATTTTTCATAGATAGCTTTTATTTGTATCATTTGCATCTACTGTCACAGAAGAGTCAATGCTACTAGCTTTTTCTTGCAACTCTTTGGTATCGAAGTATTCGATGTAGCCCATACGTTCAAAAACGGTATTTTCATAATCGTCCCGTTTATCAGGAGTTGTTGCAATTTTATTGTAGTTAGTATCTTGTTTAAAAATCAATTTCCGTGGAACCATCGTATAGATGATCGTGTAGATCAAGGTCGTTACTAGAAAGATAGAGACTAGCGACCGCAAGATACGCATAAAAACATATTTTTCATATTATTTCCTTTAAATCCCTAAAAGAACCTTCTCCTGGTGGAGAGAAAGTTCTAATGAGCATTATTTATTTCACATGACTCGCTAATTCTTTTTGAGCTTTTTTTCATTTGCTTCAGCTTTTTCTTTTAAGCCATTTTTCACGAGCTTTTTTGTACTGGCTAGCAGTTACAGTGTCAGATTGCAACTGAAGATACTTGAAGTAAACATCTGATCCCTTATCTCCAGATTGAGTGTAAGACGCTGAGAATGGTACTACACGAGAGATAATTGGTGCTGCACCACTTGAAGACATTGCTGGAAGGAAGAGTGAGCTATCTGTCAACCAAGCTTGAGCCGCCGCATATTTTTCTATAACGAGCAAAAGGTCGCTAGTTTCCTTACCTGCTTCATCAACCAACTTGTCATATTCTTTTCAAACCAACTGAGCAACTACTGGGCTAGATGGATTGTCATATCCCATGTAAGACGTAGTTGTTTCGCTGTTAGTTGTTTTTAGGATATCAAGGTAAGTTGAAGGATCTTCGAAGTCAGGATTCCATCCAACAGCACCTGAAAGGTCCCAATCTTCTGCTGCTGCACTAGCTGCGTAGTATGTAATATTGTGCATCTCATCAGTTGTCATTTGTTGAATATCAATGACAACATTTTCTGTTCCTAGCACAGTTTCAACAGATTGTTTTGAATGACTGGACATGAGCAATCAAAGTTTTTAGATGTTTGGTCTCACTGAAATATCTAGATGGATAGGGAATTTCACTCCTTCAGCTTCCAAAGCAGCTTTTGCTTTAGCAAATTCTGCCTTAGCCTTGTCAGTATTGAAGAGACCATCTTGGCCATCTGCAAAGTTTACGTCTTTCCACTCATCACCATAAGAAACAACTTTTTCAGTTACCATATCACCAAATGTTTTACCATTCGCTGAAACAAACTCTGGTTTCACAAACAAGTTACGAACGGCAAGTGGTGCTCCATCTTTACCATTAACTTGAGCTGAGTAAGATGTACGGTCAAAAGCAAAGTTCAAAGCTTGACGGAAGTCTTTGTTAAGAAGAGCTTTCTTAGTAGATGTTTTTTCTTCGTCAGTTGTCTTAGAAGTGTATTTGTATTCTTGACGGTCGATATTGACACCCAAGCCAGCGATACCAGCCTTGTGGAGTGTAGTAGATATTGTCTTTGTATGTTTCTGCTACTTTAGAGAAGTTTGAGCTTGTTGGGAAGAGACGTGCATAGCTATAAGCTCCGCTTGTAAAGTTACGCTCAAGTGACTCTTGGTCTGAACCATCATAGTAAGCAAGTGTTACAGTGTCCAAAATGAACATTGTCTTTATCCCAATATTTATCGTTTCTTAACGAACTCAATGGAAGACTTAGTAGTCAAACCTCTTAGCAAGAATGGACCATTATAAAGCAATGAAGTTAGGGTCAGTAGCTTTTACCAAAGTCTGAACCTTTTTGATTTTTCAAATTCTTCGTTCAAAGCGATAGAAGATTGAGTAAAACCAATTTAGTGTTCCAGAATGGCTCAGGCTGGTTCAAAGTATACTCAAGAGTATAGTCGTCAACAGCTTTGACACCAACTGCAGAAAAGTCTTTGTTATTACCAGCTAAATAATCACCAAGTCCCTTAACAGAATCTTGAGCAAGATAAAGTGCTGCAGATTTATTATCAGCTGCGTGTTTCAATCCGTTTACGAAGTCTTTTGCAGTTACTTCTGCATATTCTTCACCATCAGATGTGAAACCATTTAACACCTTTACGAATCTTGTATGTATATGTCAAGCCATCTTTAGATACTGACCAATCTTCTGCAACTGCAGGTGCAAGGTTTCCGTATTTGTCATTTGTAAATAGACCATCGATACCATTTGAAGTAGCGACTTTTGTACTTTGTTTACCTGAGATAAGATAATCCAAAGTCTCTGGATCAGCAGTATATGTATAACCATAAGCTTTTGGAGCTTCTGAATTAGATGATTTCTGAGAACCACCACATGCTGCAAGAACACCAGTCGCAAGTAAAGCAACGCCAGCTAGGGCAAAAATCCGACCTTTTTTCATATTATCTAACTCCTTTGATAAAAATTATATGATACTGTTCATTATAACACAGTTTCTATAAAAAGTAAACGAATTTTTCAGAATATTTTGTCTCAATTTTTGAAAGTTATAAAAGTTATTTTTCAGAAAAGAAACCATTGACGGAAATAAGTTTTCAAGGCATAATATTAAAAAGTTAAGGCGTAGAGTAGCCAAGTGGTAAGCACGGCTCTGCAAAAAGCTTGATCGTCGGTTCAAACCGTCTCACTGCCTCTATGATACAAGAGACTCTTTTCGAGAGTCTTTTTCTTTTTAATCTAGGAAAGCTTTACTCGATCCCAGTAAAAGTCTTATTCTGTTTCTTCTTCTGCTTCAACTCTTGGATTTGAACCTTGAGTTTGGTAACACGACCATTTTTTACCTTATCGTTAGTCAAAATAATGTGTTTATTTGCACTTTCCACTTCATAACTAAGTTTTTCTGTTGTCGGAATGGTTCCGATACCAGTTAGATAGTAACCAGCTATGGTGTCCACGTCGTCACTTTCCAGCTCAACATCGAAGTAAGAGTTAAAATCATTCAAGGTCATCGTTCCTGAACAATGTGGATGTTGTCACCAATAGTATGAACATAGATTTTGCACGATCAGCTTTCGTCATCGATTTCTCCTACAATTTCTTCTAGAAGATCCGTCAGCGTAACCAAACCCTGCCATTCCTCCATATTCATCAAGGAGAATAGCCATCTGTCTCTGTGAATTTCTTAGTTCTTTTAACAAATCGTCCACAAAAATGGTTTCAGGCACAAAGAGTGGATCTTGTAAGATTCGCTTCCAGACGATATTATCGAACCCACTGACAAAGGCTTCTTTAAGGATACTCTTTGTATGAATCAAACCAATGACATTGTCCTTATCGCCGTCATAAACAGGAATTCGAGAAAAGTTTTGTTTTAGAGATACTTTTGATAATGGTCTGAGTGTCATCTTGGATATCTACCATGAAAGCATCTGTTCGAGGAACCATGACTTCACGCGCCATCAGCTCATCTAGTGAGAAAATCCCCTGCAACATCTCGATTTCATCAGCATCCAAAGTTTCTTCGCTTTTAGTCAGCATGTACTCAATCTCATCACGAGTCATTTTTTCGTCTGCATCGTCAAATGTCATCGGCGTCAAACGGCTCAAAAGATTAGTTGATGCAGATAGCAACCAAACAAAGGGACTCACAATCTTACCGATAGCAATAATAAATGGTACAGTTCGGATTGCCAAGGCATCCTTAAGATTTAGAGCAATGCGTTTAGGATAAAGTTCACCAAAAACGATTGAAATATAGGTCAAAAAAGCAAGTGATAAGAAAGAAGCTACTGCATACGCAGTCTCGCCACTTCCAATCCAAGAGCCAATCACTTGTCCAAGTGTATCTGCTAATTTAGCCCCTGACAAGATAGTTATCAGTAATCCCAACCTGGAATAGTTGATAAAAAGTGGTTAGGGTTTTCAAGCACTTTAGCAAACGGATGTAGCGTTTATCTCCTCTTCTGCCTTCTGCTCAACACGTGAACGACTAAGTGAAACCATAGCCATCTCTGTCGCAGAGAAAAAAGCGTTAAAAAGGGTCAATACAGCTAATAGTACAAATTGCAGTAACAAATCCTGACTGCTCGGGTCTTCCATTTTCCTTCTCCCTAAATAGTATAATTGAGTCTATTATACCATATTTTTCGTTTTCACACATTTTTATGATTTCAACAGTTAATCCTCTATCTGAACAGATATGAATTATCAGTTTATTTAGTTACCGTAACTTCACTCCGTACGATAATCTAGTTGGATTCCTTTCTGAACATTAGGAACGACAACATTAAACTCTAGCTCTCCATCCGATGATTTGGCTTCAATTTGAGATGCAGAAGGGACCAAGTCTTTGGTCTGTTGCATAGAGTAAAGTTACACGATAACGAACCCTGTTTATTCTGATCCAAGGCTTTATGACCAAACTCTCATAGTAGTTTTGACCCGTAGAATCCTCTGCACGTGCCTGATTGGCCCAGGCTGTCTGAACAGCAATATTTTTAGGATTACTTGTTGAGGCATCAAAACCATCAAGTCCACCAATCAAGGCATAGCCTAATAAATGACCTCTATCTACAGCATGATTATAGCTCCCTTTTAAATTTTTAACCTGATGCCATCCCGCTGGTGTCCAAGAAGTAGATCCATTCCCAGTTTCTTCACGGTCTTTATACTGTCTAGTCGCTTTTTGACATAAGGGCATTAGCGACAGTTGGAACCATCTCCTCACCTACAGTTTTTGTTTTATTATCCGCGTAGGGCTTGCTCGAAACTTTAGCGTCTAGATTGGTTTTGTTGCCATTCACTACAAAAGCCCCTGCTCCATTCCATTCAAGAGAGCCTTTAATTTGTTTTCTTACAGTCTCTGTCAGGACACTCTCAGCTAATTCTTGACTTGGAGCATCAGATGACTGGGATTTCTGTTTTCGTTGACGTTTGAGGCGTAGTATTGGAAGACTGCATTTGATTGATGTAGTAACTTCCTGCAGACAAGAGTAGAAAGACCAAGAGACCAGCTAGAGCCTGTCTTGTTTTTATCCATATTTTCTCCTTGATTTCTTCTAGAAAAGGCTGGTTCCCCAGCCTATTTTTCCTGTAAATTTTGATATGTTCCGCCACTTGGCTGAGTGCCAAAATAGCCCATGGGTCTTGACCTTTGCCCAAGATACCATAGTCCAGCATTAAACCGATAGCCAGAGCTAGAGCACCCAACAAAAGTACAACGATTACCACTAGAAATCGACGCACATATTTTTGCTTCTTTGTTCATCTTCATCAGCTTCCACACTTACCTGTTCAATCTTAGCTCCTAACTGAGCCAATTTTTCATGAAACGATAGTATCCTCTGTCCAAATGAACTAGCTTGCTAACTACAGTTTCTCCTTCTGCTACTAAGCCCGTTAAAACTAAGGCTGCACTAGCACGTAGGTCTGTCGATAAGACTTCTGCCCCTGGAAGATCTTGCCCTCCTGAACAGTAGAGCAGCATCACGAATAATTCTGAGTGCGCAGTCACGACGCATCTCTTCTAAATGCTGGAAGCGGTTCTCAAAGACAGTCTCCACCATGACGGACTCTCCTTTGCCACTATCATCAAGGCTGTGAACTGAGCCTGCATATCCGTCGGAAAGCCAGGATGAGGCAAGGTCTTAACATGAACAGCCTTTAGCTTTTCACGTTGAGAACGGATCCGAATCCCTTCATCCTCATCAATGACTTCAACACCCATTTCTAGTAGTTTTGCTATCAAGGGACGGTAGTGTTCCCAGATAGCGTCCTGGATTAAGACATCCCCACCAGTCATGGCAGCTGCCACCATAAAGGTACCTGCTTCGATACGGTCTTGAACGACATTATGAGTCGCACCAACAAGTTTTTCAACACCTGTGATGGTAATGGTTTCAGTCCCTGCACCCTTGACCTTAGCTCCCATCTTGTTTAAGAGAACAGCTAAGTCTACAATCTCTGGTTCACGCGCAGCATTTTCCATAACCGTTACACCGTCTGCCAAAGTTGCCGCCATCATCAAGTTCTGGGTAGCTCCAACACTTGGAAAATCCATGTAAATATGAGCCCCTCGTAGACGTTCTGCCTTGGCTTCAATGTAACCCGCCGTCTGAGTGATTTTAGCCCCCATCGCCTCCAAACCTTTCAGGTGAAGATCGATAGGGCGACTCCCAATGGCACAACCACCCGGCATGGATACCTTAGCATGCCCAACACGAGCTAGGATTGGTCCCAAGACCACAATAGAAGTAACGCATTTTGCTCACATATTTATAAGGTGCTTCCTCTGTAATGTCTCCAGAAGCATCGACTTTAACTATGTGGGCATCTTGATCAAAGGTTACTTGAGCCTTGAGACCACGAACGACCTGATTCATCGTAAAAACATCTGATAAGATGGGAACATTTTTTAAGATTGTTTTTCCTTCACTTTGCCAAAAACAGTTGCAAGCAAGGGAGAACTGCATTCTTTGCACCCTCGATAGCAACATTTCCTACTAGGCGATTATCGCCACCTTGGACTATAATTTTTTCCATAGAATTTTCCTTTACTGTCAATTTTAGAAGAAGCTTCTAACCGCTTCTTGCCACAATTGGTAGAGATTTAGAAAGAAGGAACTCACAAGAAAACCCAATCCTATACTACACAATGCCACTAAGATGCGAACTTTCCCTGCATTGTCATTGGTCACCTTCAAAATCTGATCCCACTTGACCAAATCTTTCAAGAGATGAAAGACTAGGTAGATAAACAATATATGACTACTAAGGGTGAATAATAATTGAATCATCGGCCTATTATACCATCTTATCTTTTCCTATGCTAGTTTAGGGACTAGGCAGCTGCTTTAAGGATTGTTCTTCAAGTAGTCAATCGCATCTTGGAGCGTTTTTACTGGAACAATCTTCATATCTGTCTTGATCATTTCAGCCGCCTCTAGAGCTGTTTCATAACTGCTTTTAGCATTTGATTAGCTTTTGCTTCCTCAGTAACTGGGTTGTTAGGAGCAAAGAAAACTGTAGCACCTTTTTTTGATGCAGCAACAACTTTTTTATCAATTCCACCAATATCGCCGATATTCCCATCCCTGTCGATACTTCCTGTACCCGCAATATCACGACCGTTACGAAGAGTTGGTTCAGCAATTTGTGTATAGATTGACAACCAAACATGAGACCTGCACTCGGACCACTCAATACCAGCTGTTGAGAAACGAATAGGATATCACTGGTTACTTCCCGTGCGGTCAATCAAGCCGATACCAATCCCGTTTTTCCCATTTTCAAGAGTCACGATACTTCCTTCAGCATTTTTGATTTGCCCGTCTTCTTCATAGGTAACTTTGACCTTATCCCCAAGATTCTGAGAATTGACGTAGTCAATCATTTCTTTGGAACTTTCAAAAGTCTTATCGTTAACAGCCGTCACCGTATCAGCAATATTAAGAATCCCTTAAAAGTAGAATTATCTGTCACAGTTAAAAACATAAAACACCTAGATAGTTAAGTTCGATGTCCTGCCAGCTGTTTTCAATCCCTGATATTTAGCCATGTTTTGTGAGGTTTGCATAGAACTGATTAATGCGCATAAATTCAGCATCTGAAGACCCACCTGTCATTTCTTTGGCACTATGGATATCTGTAAAAGGTGTTAGCTAAGCATAAATCAAATGAGCCAATCGAGCATGCTTAACACCGACTGTCACAAACTGGTAGGAGCCTTCCTCTTGATCAGGCTGATCATTTACCTGCAAGACCTTACGGATATCTTCTGAAGTCCCCGGAACCTCGATATAATAAGGTAGGGGTACTGTAAAGCAACAAAAATTACCACAAGGCTGATAATCAGGTATATGGGCCATCTAGTTTTTTCTTCATTCTTTAACCCTTCAAAACCGAACTTGGGACATAGGCTCTGATGTCTTGACCAAATTTCAATAACTCTCGCACTGCCGAAGAACTGACAAAGACATGCTCTAATCGACTATGAAGATAAATGGTATCAATCTCGTCGCTGCCGATGATTGTAATAGTCAAAACTTGTTTCCATACTGAAAGATCTGCTGCATTTCGCAACCCTCGTACCAAAACTTTGACTCCCTAGTTTCTTGGCAAGATCAACAACTAATTCATCATGAGAAGCCACCACTTCCACATTCTTCAAATGTTGAACGGCCGTTTCAACGGCTTTTCTTCGACTTTCTATCGGCAAAAAACCTGCCTTGTGAGGATTATAAAAATTTCCCACATATAACTTATCAAAGAGCTTGTTTGCACGCTCAATCAGGTCCAAATGCCCATTCGTAATTGGGTCAAAGGAACCTGTAAATAGTCCAATCTTATCTGGACATAGACCGTCACCTTACTAATTCCATATATTTTTCTTTCCAAATGCCTAAACAGGCTAATTTCCTCTGGAAGTTTCTACTGATTTATCTGTTTCACAGACCACCATGACATCATCTGCTAAAAGATTTCTCTCAGCCATTTTTTCAATGTCGGATACGATCTGTTCCTTTGCATAGGGAGGGTCCGAAAACAAGATCGAAAAACACCCTTCTAGTTGGTCCAAAGCCCGTTCTGCTTCCATTTTCAATAACTGAAATTTAGCACTTTCTTTGGTCATCTGGATGTTTTCTGCAACGATATTCTGAGCTCTTCTGTCTTTCTCAACTAGAACAGCACTGGACATGCCTCTAGAGACAGCCTCGATGGACAAGCCCCCGCTTCCTGCATATAGGTCCAAGACACGTCCCCCATCAAAGTAGGGACCAATCATGTTGAAAATTGCTCCCCTCACCTTGTCTGAAGTCGGTCTGGTTGTTTTACCGTCTAGCGTCTTGAGGGGACGCCCTCCGTAGATTCCTGATACGATTTTCATACCGTATATTATACCAAATTCTAAGCAAAAAGAGAAAGAAAATCGAACCTTGCGGTTCGATTGCTTACAAGATATTGTCGTAAGTATCTCTGACTTCTTGAGGCCAAACGCTGGTTTGAACCTCTCCAATATGTTTTTTACGAAGCAAGAACATGGCCATACGAGACTGACCAATACCCCCACCGATTGTCAATGGGAATAGGCCATGGAGGAGAGCCTTGTGCCATTCGAGCTCCAAACGGTCCTCGTCCCCAGTAATAGCTACCTGACGACGGAGTGTGTCCTCATCTACACGAATCCCATAGAAGACAACTCAAAAGGCCGCTCCAAGATTTTCGTTCCAAACAAGGATGTCTCCATTCAAGCCCTTATAGCCATTTTCAGATGGAGTTGTCCAGTCATCATAGTCAGGCGCTCGGCCATCATGAGGTTTGCCATCTGATAATTCTCCACCGATACCGATTAAAAAGACTGCTCCAAACTCTTTACAGATAGCATTTTCTCGCTCTTTTGGAGTCAAATCTGGATAACGTTCTACTAACTCCTCTGTATGGATAAAGGTGATTTGCTTAGGCAAGATAGACTCAATATCATAGCGAGCTTCTACAGCTAGCTCTGTCAAACGAATAGCCTTATAAATCTTCTCTACAGTCTCCTAAGTGGCAGATTACTGTTGCCTGTTTGGAATGACTTTTCTCCCAGTCCCATTGGTCAACATAAACCGAGTGAGTCGCATCTAGCGAATCCTCATCTGGGCGAAGGGCCTTCATATGAATCAAGAGAGACCTCACCTTCGCCAAATCCAAAACGAGCCAAGGTATGACGTTTCCATTTAGCAAGTGAATGAACCACCTCATAGGTTTCATTAGGAATCTGCAAAACCTTAACTGAAACTGGATTTTCAATACCTGAAAGATTGTCCTGCATCCTATCACCAACCTTACTCAAGATTGGGCCTTGTACTCAACCACTTCCAATTTATCTTTCAAATACTGGGTGAAGGTTTTTACAAATGAAATCCTCTTGTTGGAGGATAAAACTTTTCTTCATACATCTCTCTTTGAATAATAAGATGATTATACCCTTTTGACAATAAAATTGAAAGCAAAAAATAAAAAAGAGTCTATTTGAGCTCTAAAAGCATTAATCATCACTTCCGAAGATACGTAAGAAGCTAAGGAAGACGTTGATAAAGTCGAGGTAGAGACTAAGTGCCAATCAAATAGCCCATCCTGTAGCTACCTGGGCCATCTGACTCTTCATCAGACATAACGTAATTTTTGGTTGTCCCAGCAATCAAAACCTGCGAAAAACAAGAACCATGATGATACTGATTATATAGTCAAACAGGGCACTATTTAAAAGATATTGACAAACATGGCAATAAGAGACCAATCAAGGCCGCGATTAATGCCTCTTCCCAAACTACTCAAATCCTTTTTAATCACTACTCTCAACAATTGCCATAACAAAGAATAGGGCAGCGCTAGAAATAAAAAGCCGTTAGAACTGTTCCTGGTAGATAGAGCGATACGATGAAACTTAGTGAAAAACCGTTCACTACTGAATAAATGAGAAACATTGGAAGTGCTGCTGGACTATTTTTATAAGCCATATTACTAGCTACAATAACCAGACCAATTTCGACAACCCCTGTGATAATCAACCAGAGACGGGCGTTAAACATAAGTTGAACGAGAACATCTTTGAAACACGGTTAACATCAAGGCTGATCAAGGGCTGATAAGGCAATCCCAATCCCTACAAAAAGCATAAACTTTTGCATAAAATTGATTTAAACCAGAATGTTCTTGAATAATTGTTTGATTCATATCTTTTCTCCTTATGAAATCTTTTTACTAATTATAACATTATTTTAACTCAAATAAAACACGAGTATGCCTGCAGCGATGTATGACATTGAGACTCTCTGCCTGCCCTTTCATACTGATGTGAACCAGTTGATTCTGCCTGAGCTGTCATGAATGCACTAATGCCCTGACCCTCATTTCCCATAACCAGGACAAAATCCTCTAATCGATCAAGCTCTCGATAATCCTTAGAATCTTTAGAAAGAGTCGTTGCCAGAATCGGCAAGCCACTCTTTTGAGCTTGTTCTAGAAAATTTTCAACCGGCATCCGATAAATAGGTAGATGGAAATGACTACCCTGCATGGAACGAAGGGTTTTAAGACTATAGATATCTGCTGATTGAGTCGATACGAGCACCCCAGAAAATCCAGCAGCATCTGCCGTCCGAATCATGGTGCCCATGTTTCCTGGATCTTGCACATCTTCAAGGAAAAGGTATTTCCCGACTAAAAGTCTGGAAGTCTCCTCTCTTTTGGATAACAGCGACAATCCCCTGAGGGGTTTGCGAATCTGCTAAATCAAGCAAGATTTCTTCTGTTACTAGCACCGTCTGAGGGTAATCTCCTAGTCTTGCAGCGTATTCTGCCAAGACAAAGATTTTTCAATCTTAACTCCAGCTTGCACAGCTTTCTTCAAACAAGTGCCAACCTCAATCAAGTAAGAAGTTTTACGGTATTGGTGTAATTTCTGGTATTTTTCACCACAGAATTGAGTTTTTGAGGTTATAATAGTCATAGAATATTATAACACAATCAAGGAGGTTTAGTATGCAAAAGGTCAAAATGATTGCACAGGGACGAGTCCAAGGTGTCGGCTTTCGTTGGGGTGTTTATAGCCTGGCCCTAGAAATAGGTGGCATTACGGGTCGTGTCTGGAACAACGATGACGGAACCGTTGAAATTCTTGCCCAAGCAGAATCTTCAGCCATCATGGCTAAGTTTATCCAAGAGATCCGAAAAGGCCCTACTCCCTTCTCAAAAGTAACCTACCTAGATGTGCAACTGAGCAATTTCCCTTCCTATCCGGATTTCAAAGTCGCAAATTAGGTCTCTAGAACTATTGTATATTTTTACACAGTAGAATAGAAAGGTATCATTTATAGAGAAGGAATAAAAACAGTGAAATCAATAAAACGTTTCTGCCCTCTCAGCTATGGGAGTGGCTATGCTATTAGTCTTGACAGGTTGCGTTCAGATTGATAAGGCAACCGGAGAGCCTACAGGATTGATTTGGAATACAATCGGAGCACCTATGGCGGAAGCCATCAAGTACTTCGCTAACGACCAGGGGCTTGGTTTTGGTCTCGGAATCATCATCGTGACCATTATTGTCCGTTTGATTATTTTACCACTCGGTATCTATCAATCTTGGAAAGCAACGCTTCATTCTGAAAAGATGAACGCCCTCAAACATGTCCTTGAACCACACCAAACTCGACTCAAGGAAGCAGAAACACAAGAAGAAAAACTCGAAGCCCAACAAGCTCTCTTCGCCGCTCAAAAAGAGCACGGTATCAGCATGTTTGTCGGAGTAGGATGTTTCCCACTCTTGCTTCAAATGCCGTTCTTCTCAGCTATCTACTTCGCTGCTCAACATACAGAAGGTGTTGCGGAAGCAAACTTCTTGGGAATCCAATTAGGTTCTCCAAGCTGGATCTTGGTTATCTTCGCTGGTGTTCTCTACTATCTCCAATCACTTCTTTCTCTTCATGGGGTTGAAGACGAAACTCAAAGAGAACAAATTAAGAAGATGATTTACATGAGCCCGATGATGATCGTTATGTTCTCAATCTTCTCACCAGCCAGTGTAACTCTTTACTGGGTTGTCGGTGGTTTCATGATGATTCTTCAACAGTTCATCATCAACTACATCGTTCGTCCAAGACTTCGTAAAAAAGTACGAGAAGAATATGCTAAAAACCCACCTAAAAGCAAGTAAATCTCCAGTTGTTTGTAAGATGTGACACCTGAGTCAGTCTCTAGCTATCACAACTTCTAACAAGAAGAAAAACAAAAACGCAATTCTGGAAAACAACATTCTAGATAAAATAAAAAGGCTTAGCTAGATGGCTAAGTCTTTTTTGCATTATAAAAGCCCGATGTTCCATCAGGCTTCTTTTTATCCATGTACACGTTTCATGTAATCTTGATAACTTTCTGTATCCATCAATTCCTTAGCATTCTTGACGCGATCTGCTGTCGGAGGTTTAACCTCTTCAAGTGAATACGGAATCCCAAGTTCACGCCATTTGAACTCACCCATGGTGTGGTAAGGCAAGATTTCAAACTTGTCAACGTTTTTAAGAGTTTTTACGAACTTACCAAGTTCAATCAAATCTTCATCACGGTCTGTCAATCCAGGAACTAGCACGTGACGAATCCAAACAGGCTTGCCAATATCTGATAGATACTGAGCACAAGCTAAGATGTTTTTATTGGTTTGACTGGTCACAATCTTGTGCTGTGCTTCGTTAATCTCCTTAATATCAAGGAGTACCAAGTCTGTAACGGCCATTAGTTTGTTGAATTTCTCTAAATAACGTGGTTTATTACGGAATGGAAGGGCACAAGTATCCAAGGTACAGTGGATACCTTTTTCTTTTGCTTTTGTAAAGAGAGCAATCAAAAAATCAATTTGAAGTAGAGCTTCTCCACCGCTAACTGTAATACCAATCTTTTTGCCCCAGAAGCCACGATAACGAAGAGCTTTCAAAACATCGTCACTGTTCGTTCACGAGATTTATTAGTTTCCATAGCCCATGTATCTGGGTTATGACAGTACTGGCAACGCATTTGACAGCCCTGAAGAAACACAATAAAACGAATACCCGGTCCATCAACAGAACCAAAACTCTCTGTTGAGTGTACCATCCCTGTCACTTGTCCATAATCAATTGTTTCTTCACTCATGTCGTTCCCTTTCTTGAAATCGTTTTATAGCTTTATTATATCACGACTAAAAAGGAAAAACAAGAATTTTTGTTTACTTTTTAGAAAAACAAGCTATCTTTCAACTTTCACGATTTTCAAAAACTCTATTCATCCTTGTCAAAATCAAAGCCATATAAGGTTGCAAACTAATCTTCCGGTCGCTCAGCTCGGCGGATTTTTCTTGCCTTTCCATCTTCTGTGTAGAGGATTTCAGCTGAGCGTAGTTTAGCATTGTACTGATAGCCCATAGAAAATCCATGAGCTCCTGTATCATGAATAACCAACAGATCTCCAATTTCTGTCTGAGGCAGTTCCCGATTAACTGCAAACTTGTCATTATTTTCACAAAGAGATCCCACAACATCGACTACTTCCGTCTGACCGTCAGGATTCATCATATTGGTGATTTGGTGATAAGCTCCATACATAGCCGGTCTCATAAGATTGACAGCTGATGCATCTACTCCGAGATAAGTTCGGTAGGTTTTCTTTTTATGGGTTACTTTAGTCACTAGAATGCCATGAGGCGCCAACATAAAGCGTCCTAGTTCTGTAAAAATCTTAACTTGACCAAGACCTGCTGGCGTAAGAACCTCTTCATAAACCTGACGAACCCCCTCACCAATTAAAGCAATATCATTTGGCTCCTGGTCCGGACGATAGTTGACCCCAATCCCTCCAGAAAGATTGATAAAGTCCAGTGAAATTCTCAATTTTTCCTTGATTTCTACGGCTAATTCAAAAAGCTGGCGCGCCAATTCTGGATAATAGAGATGAGTAAACTAGTATTAGAGTTGTGAAGGAATGAATCCCAAAGGTTTTTAGCTCCCTTTTCTTTCAGAATAGCAAAGGCTTCAAAGAGCTGTTCCTTTGTCATCCCGAACTTAGCTTCACCAGGATGATCCATAATGTCCGTTCCTAGTTCAAATACGCCACCAGGATTGTAACGGCAAGAGATAATCTCAGGAATCCCTGTTGCACGCTCCATATGTTCAATATCTTCAAAGGCATCCAAATTGATTGTGGCACCCAATTCTTTAGCATAGGCATACTCTTGGTCAGGAGTATTATTTGACGAGAACATGATATCAGAGCCTGCAAATCCAAGTTTATGGCTCATCAAGAGCTCTACATAACTAGAACAATCCACTCCACATCCTTCTTCTTGCAAAATCTTCAAGATAGCTGGAGTTGGGGTCGCTTTTTACAGCGAAGTATTCTTTAAAACCTTTATTCCAAGAAAAGGCTTTGTTTACTGCACGTGCTTTCTCGCGAATACCTTTTTCATCGTAGAGATGGAATGGAGTTGGAAACTCTTCAACAATCTTTTCTAAGTCTTCACGTTTAATAAATGGCGTCTTCATAGGGCTCCTTCATATTCATTATCAAAGAAAGGCTGGGACGAAAGTTCCAACCTTTAAGTATCTTATTATCTCTTATTTTTCTGTGTCAAAGATATTTCCAACTTCAACTTCAATTTGTTGATTCTTCACATCAATATTGGTAACTTTTAAGAGTGATTTATAGTCAAACTGTTGTTCACGATCTTCCTGCGCATTATCAGCAAAGACAGCTACCCTGCAAGTTCTGAATCAAACTCTGCTAAGAGGCTAATCATACTGTTAATAGTTCCTCCGCCTTTCAAGAAGTCATCTACGATTAAAACACGACTTCCAGCTTTAAGGCTACGTTTTGAAAGGAACATTTTCTCGATACGATCACTAGAACCTGATACATAGTTGACACTAACAGTTGATCCTTCAGTGATTTTCGTCACGGCGTACAATAACAAAAAGGTACATTGAGGACATTTGCTACTGCATTAGCAAGCGGAACCCCCTTGGTTGCCACAGTCATAACTGCATCAATCTTTTGATCCATGAAGCTCTTAGCAATAATGCGGCCAATATTTTTCAAAATGGACGGTGTGCTGAGCAGATCCGATAGATAAATGTAGCCACCTGGAAGGATACGGTCGCTTTCTGAGAGTTTTTCACGTAACTCATTAATAATATCTTTAGAATCTTGGGTAGAAATAGATGGTGTAAAAATAACCTCCACCTGCACCTGTCACTGTTTGGATATGACCAATTTCGATCTCTTCAAAAGCACGTTTAATAATGACAATATCTTCTGAAATTGAAGATTTAGCTGATTCATACTTTTCTGCAAAAGTATTGAGGCTAGTTAATTTATAGGGATTGTTGATCAAACAATTGGAAATCACAAACCATCCGGTCACTTCTTCTTAATTTCATTACGTATTCACCGTTCTTTTTATTTAGTCTTTTTTCATTATAACATATTACAGTAAAAAAACGAACTTTATTATCAAAAATAAAGTTCATTTTTAGTTTCTAGTCTAATTTTGGTTTGTAGAAGGAACGATTGTCCATAGCAAAGATCTTATTGGTCATTTCTCCCTCATCAACAAGAGCGAGAGCCGTTGACATCATCATCATACTTGCGTCCAGATTGTCAATCATGTGAATAATCTCTGCCTCCATAATGCGTGGACGGACTGGGCTTCCGCACTCAAGGAGACCATGGTGACTGAGAATGACATGACGAAGAAGGACAACCTCTTCTTTGGTATCATCGATTCCAAGCTCTGAGACTGTCTTTGTAATTTCACTGTCAATCAAAGCAATGTGCCCTAAAAGATTTCCTCTCACTGTATACTCAGTCTGATCGGGTCCCGTTAACTCGATGACTTTAGCTAAATCATGGAGCATGATTCCTGCATATAATAGACTTTTATTGAGTTGAGGATAAACGTCTCCGATTGCATCAGCCAAGCGTACCATGGTTGCTGTATGGTAGGCCGCTGGTTTCAAAGGCATGGTGGTTAGTTTTGGCAGCGGGGTAGGAATAAAATTGCTTGTCGTACTTGGCATAAAGACTTCTGACGATGCGTTGCCAGATAGGATTTTCAATTTTGAAAATCATCTGTGACATATACTCACGAATCTCTTTTGGCATCAACTGGAGATTTAACCTTAAAATCAGCTGGATCATTGGGTTCCCAGGCTGAGGCAGACGAAGGGTAATTTGATTTACCTGAGGGGTGTTATGTAAACCTCTCGGCGACCTTGCATGTGAACAACCTTACCTGCAGTAAAGGCTGCAACGTTATGCGGTTGAGCATCCCATAACTTGCCTTCAATTTCCCCACTATCATCCTGGAAGGTAAAAGCAAGGTAGTTTTTTCCTGCACGAGTTTGCCTTAAATCAGCTGACTTAATCAGGTAAAAACCTTCAGTACTCATCTTTCTTCATGTTACTAATCTTCATAATCTTCCTCATCTTCTTGAACTGGAGTAGGTCAAGCATTGGCTCTCCTTCTGATAACTCAATATGCCGGAGAGTTCGCTCGATAGCTGTGGTGCGACGGTTTAATAGATCATCAATATTGCCAGAGGCATGTTGCAGATGTTTTTGGGCCTTGACTAAGATGCCACCAAATTTTCCAAATTCAGTCTTGACACTAGCTAGGGTTTTACTAATATGATCTGCACTCTTTTGGATATTGAGAGTCTTGAACCCAACTGAAAGTGAATTAAGGAGGGCTGATAAGGTACTTGGTCCTGCAACAATAATCTGCTCCTCCCTGTCTCAAAACCATCAAAGAAAATCGGATTACGAACGATTTCTGAGTAAAGACCTTCTGTTGGAACAAACAGAACTCCAAAATTGGTCGTCCTTGGCGGTGCTATGTACTTGTTCTTGATATCTTTGGCAAAACGCTTAACGCTTGTTTGGAGGGATTTGCGACAACTTTCGATTTCATCCTTATCACCTGCTTCATAGGCTTCTTCAAGGCGGTAATAAGCTGCCAGTGGAAACTTAGAATCAATCGGTAGATAAACATATTCCTGGTCACCTTGCCCAGGCAACTTGATGGCGTACTCGACTCGCTCACTCGAATTTTCAACAGTTGCAAATTCTCGCTCATACTGGGCAGGTGTCATGATGTCTTCGATAATCTGCCCCAGTTGTACCTCCTCAGAATTCCTCGAGTTTTTGTACCAGATAAGACCTTATTAAGGGGCACCGACATCACGGGCAACCGTCTGCATTTCAAAGGCCGCGATTGACAGATTCCAGTTGTTTTGGAAACTGTCTCGAAGGGAAGCCTGCAAGCGCGTCTGTAAGGTCTTTTCTAGCTTTTCCTCGACCGTTTGGCGCATTTGTTCCAAGCGTTGCTCATTTGATTCCTGCAAGGCCTGTAGTCGTTGGTCAGTCTTATCTCTGGTTTGGAGGAGGTTTTCATTCATCTCCTGTCGAACCTGAGTCAGACCTGGTGCAATTCGATTCGTACCTCCTGCAAACGGTCGCTAACAGCCACTTCTAGATTTTTGGTCCAGCTGGCTTGCTTGTCGCGCTTGCTCAAATCGATAATCTAACTGGTCTGAAAGGTTATCTGCCCGGTCTTCAAACTTTGGTCAAGTATTTCTCCTGCTTTTCCTGCCTCTGCCAAATAAGAAAGAGGCCGACTAGGTTAGCAATTAGTAACAGTAGTAATATAATCTCCATCCTATCTCCTGTCCCTGCTATGCAGTACGACCACATAGCCATCTGGGCAAGTCACCAAAACTTCCCTATCTATATATTCGTTAGAAGCGTAAACTTTCTTAAAGAAAAAATTCTCCTCTGTCAGTTCATACTTGGCACCAAGAATAGTCAATTGACTATCCCTTACAGGCATAAAAGCTAGATAATCATAGTCCGAACGTGGTTGAAGCTGATTGGTCCCTTCTGGACAGTAACTAATCAAGTTTTGCCCATCCTCAATCTCTATTTGGCGCATATAGGGTGCCAATTTGGGATTACTGGGTAGAAAGACATTGGCCAGCATATGATCAATACGACCACCAAGGGCACCAAAAATGGTCACTCGAGCTTGAGGATTTTTTTCAAAAATCGTTAACAGTGCTAATTCCAGATCGGTATCATCTTTTTCTGGCTGGGCTTGGACAAAGTGATAAGCACGCTTTTGAATCAACTGACGCTCTTCTATAGTCACAGAATCAAAATCCCCAACTGCTAAAGCAAGAGGAAGTTCTTCTTCCAATACCCAGAGTGAGCCTCGATCCACACCGACAAAGCAGTCAAAATCTGTCCGGTAGTGACCGCGGTCTCCACCAGCAAAAACTGCAACTTTAGTCCAGTTGTTTTCGGAGGGCTTGCACTCGTTCATTGACATCTCCCTTAAAGACATAAGATCCCGCTACAAAAACTGTAGCGCCAGCTTTTTGGCTTGAGCAATGGTTTTGGTCATCAATACCACCATCGACTTCGATTTCAAAGTTCAAGCCTTTTTCTTCACGAAGGGCAACTAACTCACGAATCTTATCCATGGTTTCAGGTAGAAAGGCTTGACCACCAAAACCAGGGTTAACCGTCATGACCAAAACTTGATCAACTAAGTGAAGCACGTGCTTGATAGCTCAACAGGGCGTTCCAGGATTAATGACAACTGAAGGCTTGACCCCTAGGGAACGAATCTTTTGGAGAGCGCCATGGATATGAGGTGTTGCCTCTACGTGAATGCTGATGATATCTGCCCCTGCACGCGCAAAGTCTTCTAAATGATGTTCAGGATTAGAGACCATCAAATGACAGTCAAATACCATCTTACTATGAGGACGAAGACTTTCGACCACACCTGCGCCAAAGCTGATCTGAGGTACAAAGTGACCATCCATGATATCGATATGGGCGTATTCTGCCCCAGTTGCTTCTAGGCGTTTAATTTCACGTTCAAAGTTGGCATAATCTGCTGCCAGAATTGACGGAGCAATCTTGTATTGAGACATGGGTTTCTCCTTATTTTGGAATTTTTTTGCTGACTTTTTTATAGGTTTCTCTGCGATTTTCAATCTCACTGAGGAATTGCAGATAGTTGTCGAAACGGAAGTTTGCAATGATACCTTCTTCTACTGCTGGCTTAACCGCACAGGAAGGCTCATGAGTATGCGTACAAGTACGGAACTTGCAATCTCGGCTAACAGAGGCAATTTCTGGAAAGGCCTGATTAAGGTCCTCTGCTGTTGACACTTCATAATCCAGAGATGAAAATCCTGGTGTATCTGCTATTTTCCCACCATTGAGATTGTAAAAACTAACAGCTCGAGTGGTATGACGACCACGGCCTAGACTATCAGAAATTTCTCCCTGTCTCTAGATTGAGGTCAGGTGCGACTTTTATTAAGAAGGGTTGACTTCAACACCTGTCTGCCCCATAAAGACTGTCACCTTGTTTGTCAATAGTGGCAAGAGCTCCCTCTTTACTGGTTACAAAGTCATAGCCGATGGTACGATAGGTCTGCTCGTAGAAATCCAGCTCTCCTATATCTGACAAGAGGTCCATTTTAGAAATATAAACGATAGGATGAATGCCCTTATGTTCTAAGAGTACCAAGAAGCGATCCAATAAATTGCTATTAAAGTCAGGTTCTTTAGCTGACATAATGACAACGGCTTGGTCAATATTGACAATAGGTGGGCGAACCAGACTATTTTTTCGTTCGTGGATTTCTAAAATATAACCTTCTGAGTTCTCCTCCGCAGAAAAATCTACCCAATCCCCAACATAGGGTGTGTGGCCTTTTTTACGAAAATTCCCACGCGCCCGTGTTTGATAAACCTGACCATCACTTTCCACATAGTAGAAACCCGCCAAGGCTTTAATAATTTGTCCCTGCATCTTAGAGTCCTTGTCCTTTAAGTGCATCTGCTAAACTAGCAAATTCTTCTAAACCAAGAGCTTCACCACGTACACTTGGTGACAAGTCGGCTTGCTCCAGAGCCTTGGTCAACTTATCCTTAACTTCCTCGGTCTTCCCAAAGTAACCAGTCAAGTTGTTCCACAAGGTCTTGCGACGATGAGTGAAACTAGCCTTGGAAACCTTAAAGAAGAAGTTCTCATCTTCGACCGCAACCGCCGGTTCTGGACGACGCACCATTTTCAGGATAGCTGAGTCCACATTGGGCGCTGGCACAAAGACCGTACGAGGCACGATAAAGGCAACCTTGGCCGTCATATAATACTGAACTGCAATGGACAAGCTACCATAAGCCTTGGTATTTGGTTGAGCAGAGATACGATCTGCCACTTCTTTTTGCATCATAACCACAAACTCACTAAAAGGAATGCCACTCTCGATTAAGTGCATGAGAATAGGGGTTGTGATATAGTAAGGCAAGTTTGCTACTACCTTGATTGGTAAATCAGGATTTTTGAAATTCTGGATATGCTGCGCCAAATCAACCTTGAGAATATCCTCGTTGACTACGGTCACATTGTCAAAATCACGCAAAGGTATCCGCTAGGATTGGTACCAAACGGTGGTCAATCTCAAAGGCCATGACTTCAGCTGCACGCTCAGCTAAAAATTCCGTCAAGGCACCAATCCCTGGCCCAATCTCAATAACATTAACCTGGTCATCAATCTCAGCCGTATCCACGATTTTTTGAAGGATATTGGTATCGGTCAAGAAATTTTGCCCGAAGGATTTTTTAAAGGTAAAACCGTGACGCTCCAGCACTGCCTTGGTCACGCTATAATCTGCAATTCTCATTTATTCTCTTTTCTAATATTAAAGAACTTTCTAATCTTGAGCTCTTCCTTCTAGTTCCTCACTAAGCTTTTGCATGTCTTTAAAAGCTGTTAGACTAACATAAGCACCCGCTTCATAGTATTCCGTTGGGTTTATGGCATAATCAAAAGCTTTCAATCATGCCTCCAGCTTCTTCAATCATGCCATTCCACTTTTCATCAAAGACCATTCGCAGACGTTTCCAATCGGTAAAGACTGGAATTGAATTTCGTCCATCTTTTCCCTCTCTAACGGGAATATTAAAGTTAGCGTCTTTTTCCAAAACAAAGGAATTTTCTTCTGAATTATCCTCTGGGAATCCTGATGTTGCATCTAATGGAAGCAAGAATTTTGCTTTAGGCATAGCCATAGAGAAGAACTTGTAGTAAAGCCCATAAACTATTTCTTGCTCTTCTGTAGTCGGTTGATCCATCTGTCCCATCAGGAGCATCCATCTTACCAGGTCAGGATTCATGACAGGCACTTGTATTTCTGGCAAATCAGAAAAATCTGGTTTTTGAACCAAGGCTGAGGCACTGATACTAACTTCCTTGGAATTAAAGATTGCTCCCAAGGCACCATTTAAGTAAAAGGCTGTCCCAAGGAAATTTTCAATCCCTTTTTTATCTTCCGTATTTTCAATCAGTTTTACAACTGAGTTTGGTCGACTATCGATGGTTTCCTGAAATTGGCGATACCAAGATGGTGTCAAAAGCATGATCATGGGATCCGTACACAGATAACCTTCCTCACCTCTGTCATAAGTAGTTGAAAAGAGGTAAGGTTCGCCTGTTTTTTCTGAATAAACTGCATAAACTGAATCTGCTACTAACAACTTGTCCTTGATGATTTCCGCGAGACGTTCCAACTTGCGAGTGTTGGATTGATAGCTTTCTTCACTTTCAGTTTCCTGATTTTGACGGCATTTCCATAAAAAGAGACGTAAAATCTCTACGCTGTCATCAAGGCTAGCTGCCAAATAGTCTTCATTAGTCAATTGCCCCTCTTGGATGGCTACAAATGCACGATACAGAGCATCTGAATAGCTAGATAATTTTTGCTCTTCATCAATGCCTGAACTAAAGAGCACACTTCCTTTTTTCAATTTATTCAAAGAAGGAGTCCTATCAACCACTAGATGTGCGAGAACTTGATCCGTTAGACTATCTGCATCTTTTATTTTGACTGCTGAGTTTTGACTTCTACAGTACCAAGAGCATCCATTCCTTGGTCAGGATTGCAAAACTGTAACTGATCCCCAAACTTGAGAGTCCCTTCTAAACTTCCAACGATCAATAATTGATTCGTTTCCTTCATTGGGAGAAAGTCCAAAACTCCCACACATGCATTGTTTTTAGACTCTTCTTCCGCTTCAGTCTTTTTCAAATAGTCAAAGATTCCCATTTTTTCTCCTTGTTGTTACTACTCCTTAGCAGTTTAGGCAAGAAATGATGTTGTTAATACTCTTATCTAAGTCTTGCTATCAAGTAGCCTTTTATCTCCTGATAACCAGCATATGATTACTTCTATTGTATCATATTCCTTGGTATTTTGGGGGCAGTTTCTCAATTCTCATACGATTTCATAGCATCTTCAACTTCGCTAGTTAATCCCAAAACAACTCTAAACGCTTGAGGAGTTGTTTGCCATTGGAATAGCCGATACGAAGACTTTCTCCTAGATATTCTCTGCGTTTTCGGCTGTCTGCTCCAGCTAGAAAACCAAGGCGAATCAAGTCACTACGGCTAATATCAAAGTCACTTTCTACTTCAAATTGCTCTGTTACTTGAGCCAGTGCTGTTTTCAAGTCTTCGTAGCTAGCATGCTCGATTCCTAGAGAGCGTCCCTTGGTCTTAGACTTAGGCACTGCCTCTTCTCGTTTGAGAAAGGCGTGTTGAACTGTCGGAATGGCAGTCATGAATCATACGACGGATGCGCTCCCCGTTAAAATCAGGATCTGTAAAGACAATCACCCCATGACGTTGGTGTAGACGTTGGATTCGTTCAAGATCTTGTTCATTGATAGCTGATCCACGAGTCTCATAGGTCTCCACATCAAAATAACGTTTAAGATTGGCCGTATCATCGCGTCCTTCAACTACGATGATTTGGGAAATTTTCTCTTTCATGATTTACTTTCCAATCCAAAGACGCCTTCTGCATTGGCACTTGTCACTGCTGCCAATTCTTCTGTCGTCATGCCACGCAAGTCCGCAATAAAGTCTACTACATAGCGCGTGTAAGCTGTCTTGTTTTCACGACCACGCTTGGGTACTGGGGCTAAATAAGGTGCATCCGTTTCTACCAAAATCTTATCCAAAGGTAACTCTTTGGCCGCTTCCTGAATATCTGTCGCCTTCTTGAAAAGTCACCACTCCAGAAAAAGGAAATAGTCATACCCAAGATCTCACAAACTTCTCCGCCCAATCCAAAGAACCTGAGAAGGAGTGCATAATCCCGCCACGGGGACCAACTCCTCGCTCTTGATAATCTCATAGGTGTCTTCGAGCGCATCACGGGTGTGAACCACAAAAGGTAAGTCCAGTTCCTTAGATAGCTGAATCTGACGACGGAAAACTTGTTCCTGCACTTCTTTAGGCGCTGTCATCCAGTGATAGTCCAAACCAATCTCACCCAAGGCAACCACTTTGGGATGTTTTAGTTTTTCTAGCAAGTAATTCTCAACATCCTCTGTATAGGTCCCTGCCTCTGTCGGATGCCAACCAATCGTCGCATAGAGTTGATCATACTTATCTGCTAGTTCTATGGCCCGCTCAATAGTAGGCTTGTCAAAACCCACGATATTCATCCGAGTCACGCCCATTTCAGCAGCCAAAGCTAATTCTTCATCTTCCCTTCCTGCAAAAATCATCTATATTTCAATGCGTATGAGTGTCAAAAAAATCATTTATATTTCCTCGTTTTTTTCTACCTTCTATTATACCAAAAAAACTAGTCTCATCCTTATAGGAAAAAAATATTTTGAAATCATTCATTTTTCTTGACGACTTTTTTCATAGCAGTATAATAACTCTTGTTGAAATTTTCAGAAAAGGAAAGAAAATGTTTACAAAACTAAAATATACCTTTATTGGTCGTCCCCTTAAGTCCTTAACTGAAGGCGAGGGAGGACTACTTGGAAAAACGCAGGCACTCGCAATGCTATCAAGCGATGCTCTATCATCTATTGCGTACGGGCCTGAGCAGGTCGTCCTCGTATTGGCTAGTCTTTCTCCGCTTGCTATCTGGTGGAGTCTCCCTATTGGCATTTTTGTCCTCTTACTATTAGCTAGCCTGACCATTTCTTATAGACAAATCATCCATGCCTACCCTCAAGGTGGAGGTGCCTATATGGTTACTCGAGAAAACCTATCTCCTGAGCTAGGTTTGATTGCTGGAGGAAGCCTGCTTGTTGACTATATGCTAACAGTAGCCGTATCAGTGGCAGCAGGAGCTGACGCTATCACTGCTGCACTTCCTGCCCTCCATCCTTACAACCTCCACATCTCCATTTTTCTAGTATGTTTGCTCATGCTTTTAAATCTAAGAGGTTTGAAGGAATCCGCTAGTTCTCTGATGATCCCAGTCTATCTCTTTATCTTTAGTACAGTCTTCCTCTTATTGTTTGGTATCTTCCAACTGTTGACAGGCTCTCTCAGCTATCATGCAACTTCTGCAATTGGTCAAACTGTCCCAAGTCTCTCAATTGTCCTAATTTTAAGAGCCTTCACCAGCGGTTCAGCTTCACTAACAGGGGTTGAAGCCATCTCAAATGCTGTTCCATTTTTCAAGACTCCCAAAGAAAAAAACGCAGCTCAGACACTGACTATCATGTCTCTAATTCTTGGATTTCTATTTGCAGGGATTACCTTCTTAAACTACTGGATGGGGATTACACCTCAACACGGAGAAACAATCCTCTCACAAATGGCTAAAGGGATTTTAGGGGATTCAGCTCTCGGTCAGATTGTTTATTATCTCTTCCAATTCTCAACTGCCCTAATCCTAGCCGTTGCTGCAAATACTGGTTTTTCTGCCTTTCCAATGTTGGCTTACAATATGGCTAAGAACAAGTACATGCCCCATCTCTTTATGGAAAAGGGAGACCGCCTGGGTTATTCAAACGGTATTTTAACCTTAGCTTTTGGTGCTATAATCCTTCTGCTTATTTTCAACGGAAATACAGAACGCTTGATCCCTCTTTATACTATCGGAGTTTTCGTCCCCTTTGCACTTTCTCAAACAGGGATGATTCGCCACTGGAAAAAAGAAAAAGGCTCTCATTTCTTAAAATCTGCCTTTGCTAACATCCTCGGTGCTATCATTTGTTACGCTATCGTCCTTATTCTACTCCTCTTCAGGCTTGGAGATATCTGGCCATTCTTCCCAATTATCCTGGTCCTAACCTTCCTATTTGTCCATCCACAGTCATTACCAAAAAGTGGCCAAACAACTTCGACTTTATGAAGGGATTCAAAAACAAAGCTACGATGGCAACGTCGTCCTTGTCTTAGTAGGAAATGTTACTCGAGTCAGTGTTGGAGCGATTAATTACGCTCAAAGCATCGGAGATGAAGTTTTGGCCATGCACATTTCCACCAAGGAAACTGATGAAAAAGACCAAGAAATCCTCCAAGAATTTGCCGACTACTTCCCAAATATTACTCTTAAAAACATTAATACCAGCTATCGCGATATTATTACACCTACAGTTCGATATGTCCGAAAAAAATCTCTCAAGAAGCCAAGAAAAAGAACTACACGGTTACAGTTCTAGTACCCCAATTTATCCCTAACAAACCTTGGCAAAATATCCTCCACAATCAAATGAGCCTTAAATTAAAATATGCTCTCAGATGGCACGAAGATGTCGTCGTTGCTAGCTATTCATATCATTTGAAAGAATAAAGAAAAGCTCAAAATCAGAGAAATTATCTTCTGATCTTGAGCTTTTTCTATATGTGTTATTTCCAATATATCTTCTAAAAATTTCCATTCTCGACCAATGACTTTTAGATAATTCTATCTTTTTAGATAAAGAAAAATCAGTAGGCTCGAGTTCCTACTGATTTCTTTTGTTTCATTCTGTTTGGATTATGCAGCCAAAACTTTGCGTCCTTTTACGACGACGAGCTGCCAATACGCGACGACCGTTTTAGTTGACATACGGTTACGGAATCCGTGTTTACGCGCACGACGTAGTTTACTTGGTTGATAAGTACGTTTCACGATGAATACCTCCTCATAGATTTTGTATTCGTTTAGCCGGCTATAAAGTGATCAGTTACTAAACATACTTTACTATTCTATCTGATTCTGATTCATTTGTCAATAGCCCTGGAGCAAATGTTTCCAGCTTTTTCCCATGAAAGCCTTATCTACGATACTGTCTCAAGAAACGAGTCATCTTTTCTTGATTTGAGCTAATTCATCTACACGAGGCAGATAAACAATACGGAAATGGTCTGGTTCTTTCCAGTTAAATCCACGTCCATGCACCAAGAGCACCTTTTCTTGCTTCAAGAAATCAGGACAAACTGTTCGTCATCATCAATACGGTACATATTTGCGATCAATTTTTAGGAAAGATATAGAGACCAGCTTTTGGGGCTTTTAACAGCTGATAAACCTGGAATCTCTTGAATAGCATTATAGATGAAGTTTCGTTTGCTCATAGATACGACCACCTGGCAATAGCAACTCATCCACCGATTGATGGCCTCCCAATGAAGTTTGAACAACCTGTTGAGCTAAAACGTTCGAACAGAGTCGCATGTTAGAGAGCATGTTGAGACCCTCAATGTAGCCTTTTACATGATGTTTAGTCCAGACAAGACCATCCAACCCACACGGAAACCTAGCGATACGGTGAGATTTTAGACAGACCATTCATGCTGACACAGAAAAGGTCTGGAGCCAAACTTGCAACTGGTGTGTGGACATTGCCATCCATAACCATACGGTCGTAGATTTCATCCGCAAAGATAATCAAGTCATTTTTGGCGAGCAATCTCGATAATATCTAGTAAAAGTTCTTTAGGATACAGAGCACCTGTTGGATTATTCGGATTGATCAAGACAATAGCCTTTGGTATTTGAACTAATCTTAGACTTGATATCATCCAGGTCTGGGTACCATTCAGCTTCTTCGTCACAGATATAGTGAACAGCATTTCCTCCAGCCAAGCTGACAGCTGCAGTCCAAAGCGGATAGTCCGGCATTGGAACCAAAACTTCATCGCCATTGTCCAAAAGTCCTTGCATAGACATAACGATTAGCTCACTAACCCCATTCCCAAGGTAAATATCGTCAATACCAACATTAGGGGAATTTTTCAGTTGGCAGTACTGCATGATAGCTTTACGAGCTGAGAAAGATACCCTTAGAATCTGAATACCCTTCACTATCACGCGCATTCATAATCAAGTCATGAATAACTTCGTCAGGAGCGGTGAAACCAAACTCTGCAGGATTTCCTGTGTTGAGACGAAGAATCTTTTCACCGTTTGCTCGCATTCGCATAGCTTCTTCCAGAAACTGGACCACGAATATCATATGCCACATGTTCTAATTTGATTGATTTATTAAATTCTTTTCATTTGAATTCCTCTATTCATCAGGATATTTAATATTATACCACTAGATAAACGAAATCGTAAATTTAACGAGTACGATTCCATAAAAAAACCTTGCATAACGCAAGGCAGACAGAGCAAGAGTCGACTCATTTTCTTTTAAATTGAGAGAAGAAAGTGAAAATATACATCCCGAAACCTAGTACAAACCTGCATTTTAAGAATACATAAAGCTCTTTGAATCAATAAGAAGCCATTGATAGGATGAAGTTGCATGAACTCACGAATCTCTTCCTGGGTCCAGCAAAACGCAAAGAAAAATAAGTCGACTCAACAAACCAACATAAATGATGTCTAGGGCTAATCTGAGTCACTTATAAAGAATTTCACCCCTATCTCTGGCTTCTTCCAACGTCTGATCATTTAAATATTATACACTAAAATTTTTGCATTTTCAAATAAGTACATATACAAAAAGAACTCAATATTTGAGCTCTTTTAGTATGCTATTTAGCAATTTCTGCCAACATTTTCTCAATGTGTTGGATGGATTTTTCACGTCCAAGCAAGTAGATGGTATCTGGCAATTCAGGACCATGCATTTCACCTGAAACAGCGATACGGATTGGCATGAAGAGATTTTTTTCCCTTTGATACCTGTTTCTTTTTGAACTGCTTTTGATTTGTGGGAAGATATTTTCTACCACAAACTCATCATCTGACATGGCTTCGAGTTTGGCTTTAAAGGCTTCAAGTACAGTCGGAACTGTTTCACCAGCCATGACTTCTCGTTCAGCTTCTGTCAATTCTGGGAAGTCTGAGAAGAAAAGGTCTGTCAATGGAACAATTTCATCCACTGATTTCATTTGTGGTTTGTAGAGTTCTACTAATTTCTCAGCCTTATCAGTCAATCGTCCTGCTTCTTCAAGGAATGGTTTGGCCATTTCAAAGATAGTTGCCAAGTCAGCTCTCTTGATGTAGTCATTACTCATCCAGTCTAGTTTCTTCTGGTCGAAAGCCGCTGGAGATTTGCTGAGGCGGTTTTCATCAAAGAGCTTGATGAGCTCTTCACGAGAGAAGATTTCGTCTTCCCCACCAGGATTCCATCCAAGAAGGGCGATAAAGTTAAAGACTGCTTCTGGAAGGTAACCTTTCTTACGGTAGTCTTCGATAAACTGAAGGGTGTTAGTATCCCGTTTAGATAACTTCTTACCAGTTTCAGAGTTGATAATCAAGGTCATGTGACCAAACTCTGGTGCTTCCCAACCAAGCGCTTCATAAACCATGAGCTGTTTTGGTGTATTGGCAATGTGGTCATCTCCACGGATAACATGAGAGATTTGCATATCGTGGTCATCGATGACAACGGCAAAGTTGTAAGTTGGGTAACCATCTTTCTTTTGGATAACCCAGTCCCCACCGATATTGCCACCTTCAAACTCGATATCACCTTTGACCATGTCATGCCACTTGTAGATACCAGACTCATTCACTGCCAAACGAACAGTTGGGATAATACCTGCGGCTTCACGTTCTGCAACGTAAGCTGCTTTTTCTTCTTCGCTCATACCAAGGTATTCGTTAATGTAGCGAGGTGTTTCACCAGCTGCTTCTTGGCGTTCACGTTCTGCTGCTAACTCTTCTTCTGTTACGTAAGATTTGTAGGCTTTTCCTTCAGCTAAGAGTTGGTCGATGTATTTTTTTGATAAAGTTCCAAACGTTCTGATTGGCGGTAGTTTTCATGAGTCTCTGGACTTTCATCCCAGTCCATGCCCAACCAACGAAGGTTTTCAAGCTGTGAACGTTCTCCATCTTCGACGTGGCGCTTACGGTCAGTATCTTCGATACGGATGATAAAAAGTTCCACCATGGTGGCGCGCATACAAAGTAGTTAAACAATGCTGTACGGGCATTTCCGATGTGTAGTAGTCCTGTTGGACTTGGGTGCATAACGCACACGAATATCTTTTGACATATCTTCTCCTATAAAGTCTCTAGGCGTCTGCCTTTTTGCTCTCTATATTATATCACAAGTCTTGCCAGAGTCCAATTTCTCTTTTCGAGAAAATAGTAAAAGAGTGGTAAAACCACTCTTTGTTGAATCTATTATAGACGAGCGTTTAGTTCTTTGCTCAATTCTTCAAATCCTGGTTTTCCAAGAAGGGCAAACATGTTACGTTTGTATGCTTCAACACCCTGGTTGGTCAAATGGGTTGATAGCGTTCAAGTAACCTGAAAGGGCGATTGCCAATTCGAAGAAGTAGATAGTGTAACCAAGAGTGAAGGCATCTTGCTCAGGAAGAGTCACGTCATGTTTGGTACGTCACCGTCAGTGTGAGCAAGAAGAACACCGTCAGTCGCTTTTTTTGTTAACGAAAGTCAACGTCTTTTTCCTTGAAGGTATCCAAGTCCGTCAAGGTCTTCTTCCAAAGTAGGGATGATCACGTTCTTACGAGGTTTTGTCAACGCGGACAACTGTTTCAAAACATGATACGAGTTCCTTCTTGGATAAATTGACCCAATGAGTGCAAGTCTGTTGAGAAGTTAGCTGAAGTTGGGTAAATACCTTTTTGGTCTTTTCCTTCTGACTCACCAGCCAATTGTTTCCACCATTCTGAGAAGTATTGAAGAGATGGCTCGTAGTTTACCAAAGATTTCAGTTGCATAACCTTTACGGTAAAGGATGTTACGAACAGCTGCGTATTGGTAAGCTTCGTTTTCAGAATTTTATCTGAAGTATAGTCTTTACGAGCTAGCGTTCGCACCTTCCATAAGGGCTTTGATATCTGCACCTGATGCAGCGATTGGAAGCAATCCAACTGCTGTCAATACTGAGAAGCGTCCACCGATGTCATCTGGGACTACAAATGTTTCCCAACCGTTCGCATCTGCTTCAACCTTAACAGCACCTTTTTTTGGCGGTCAGTAGTGGCGTAGATACGTTTGTTCGCTTCTTCTTGACCGTATTTCTTAACCAAGAGTTCTTTGAAGACACGGAAAGCGATGGCTGGTTCAGTTGTTGTACCTGATTTAGAAATCACGTTTGACTGAGAAAGTCTTTATCTGCAACATACTCTACCAAGTCAGCAAGGTAAGTAGATGAAATTGAGTTTCCAGCATAAAGGATTTGTGGTGCTTTGCGTTCTTCTTTTGTTTGCAAGTTTGCAAAGTGGTGGTTCAAGAAGTCAATGGCAGCTTTCGCTCAAGGTATGATCCACCGATACCGATAACGACCAAAACATCGCTGTCTGCTTTTGATTTGTTCAGCAGCTTTCAAGATGCGGTCAAATTCTTCGCGGTCGTAGTTTTTCAGGAAGGTCCAACCAACCCAAAAGTCGCTACCAGCACCAGTTCCTTTACGGATCAATTCGTCTGCAGCTGTATACTTGTGCTTGCATGTATTCCACTTCATGCGGTGCAACAAATTTGTCTAATACTTTTGAATAATCAAATTTAATATGTGACATAGTATTCCTCCAAAATTTCTTCTTTTCTATCATAACGCTTACCTTGGATTTTTTTCAAGTTTTTATACTGAATTTCCTCAAATTTTTATCATAATTCAAACGTTTGCGTAAAATTGTATAAAATTAAAAACTTGAAGCATCAAACCCTACGAATAAAAAAACGACTAGGATTCTAGTCGTTACAATTCATTCAATAAATACTCAAATAATTCTAAGTTCCCATCTTCTTCGTTGACTAGAAACTCTGGATGCCACTGCAAAGCCGATAATACGGTGATCATCTATAGATTCGATTGCTTCAATCGTTTGGTCACGAGGATCTACTGCTGTTACACGAAAATTTGGAGCCAAGTCTTTAATACTCTGACGATGAACTGAATTAACCTGACTAGTTTTACCAAACAATTTGGACACAAGGCTTCCATCAACTGTTTCAATGGAATGTGACGTTCCAAAAGGAAGCCCTGCCAGTGTCCTTCAATTTCTTGATTGAGGGTTCCACCAAAAGGCAACGTTGACGAGCTGACACTCACGACAAATGGCTAAGATTGGCTTGTTCTGACGTAATGCTTCTTGTAGAAGAGCAAGCTCAAACTCATCACGAACAAGATTATAATCATCACTATCAATGGTTTTTTTCCTCACCATAAAACTGAGGATGAACATTTTGTCCCTCCAGTCAAAATGAGCTTTGTCAATCATTTCTACATAGTCATGGACCACTGACTCATCACCCAACTGGAATCACCAAAGGAAGTCCGCCAACCTGACGAATACTCTCAGCGAATTTACAAGAGACAGATGAATGAATATTTTTTCCTTCTGCGTCCACGGGACATAGATTTGCTGCAACTCCAACAACCGTTCTTGCCATTACTGATTTCCTTTCGTTTTCTATTGATAATCTTATCTTATCATCCTTCCCCACTCCTGTCTAATATGTATTTTTTAAGTCCGTGATAAATTTTTTTTATCAGAAAAAAAGTTGCCCAAAATCTAGGACAACCTTCTTTTTATTCAAAGACAAATTGATTGTGATAAAGTTCGGGTAGAAACCCACCAAGCTTGAGCAATTCGTGATGGTTTCCTTGCTCGATAACCTCACCATCCTTAAGGACAATAATCTGATCGGCATTGAGAATGGTTTTCAAGCGATGAGCAATTACAAAACTAGTTCTTCCTGCCACGATAGCTTCCATGGCATTTTGAATCTTACTTTCTGTTACAGTATCAACGTTTGATGTTGCCTCATCCAAGATTAAGACCTGCGGATCTGTCATCAAGGGTACGAGCGATAGAAATCAACTGCTTTTCTGACCCGGTTGAGAATACGCTCTGATCATCATTAATCAGAGTATCGTACTTATCTGGTAGACTTTCGATATATTCATGGATATGTGTAGCTTTGGCAGCTGCTTCTACCATCTCCTGACTAGCATCTGGGACACCGAATCGAATATTGTCCTCGAATGGTTCCGCTAAACAAAACAGAATCCTGTAGGACAATTCCTACCTTACTTCGCAAACTATCTAAATCAAACTCGCGGATATCTGTTCCATCAATGCTGATACTACCAGCATCCACATCATAAAAACGATTGATGAGGTTCATGATGGTTGTTTTCCCTGAACCTGTCGGGACCAACAACCGCAATCATCTTTTCCTTTTGGTGCTGAAATGCTGACATCTTTCAGAATTGGTTTGCCTGGAAGGTAGGAGAAGTCTACATTACGAATCTCCACACCCTTTCGCAATTCCGTGAAAAGCTGGAGCATTTTGAGGGCGGACTTCTTCTTCGGCATCAAACATTTCTTGAATTCGGTCAGCACCTGTAAAGGAGAGCTGCAAACTTCCCCAACTAGCTGCCAACTGGATTATGGGTTGATAATACTGTTGAGAGAACTGAGTAAACATAACAATCAAACCGAGCGCTGTTGAAGTCTCGATATTCCTATCATTGAGTAGGACAGCTGAACCAACAAAAATAACAATAGCTGTATTGACCAAGCTCATCCCGTTCATGACAGGGAATAGGATCCCTGAAAAACATTCTACCCTTTAAAAGGTTGCCTTACGGACACGCTCGTTTTGCTCAACAAAACCTGCGATTACATCATCTTGAATACCCTGAACGATAACTGCTTTTTGCCCAGAAATACTTTCATCCATGTATGCATTTAGCTTCCCAACCTCTTTTTGCTGAAGGTTAGTATATTTTCTTGCTAATTTCAAAATGACAATCAACATGAGGATAGCAACTGGAGTGCTGGCAATTGTAATAAAAGCAAGAGTAACATTTTTAGCAAACATGACAATAATCAGTCCAATATAAAGGGCAATATTTGTCATGACTGATACTAAACTTTCATTAAAAGCTTGCTGGATATTATCTAAATCACTAGTGAAACGAGAGAGGATATCTCCATCTTGATGTCGATCAAAGAAAGAGACTGTTAAGCGCGATAACTTACCAAAAAGTCCCTTACGCATCTCATTTGTCGATCCTGCCATAATATGTGTCATTAAGAGCATATAAATTAAGCTAGAGACTACTAAAACGACTAGGGTATAGGCCAGATTGAGGAGGAGAGCATACAGACTCTGCCAAACGACTTCAGGATTTCCATCTTGATAGGCCACTACTAAATTAGCAAGTTCTGTTACGGTTTGGCCTGCAAAAACTGGAAAGAGAGCTTGTGCGATTGTCGCAACAACAATCATAGTAAAAACAATGATAAAGGAAATCTTGTAAACTTTAAAATAGTTCCAAAAGAATTTAAATGTTTTCATCTAACTCCTCCTTTCCTTTTTGTGTTTCATAAATCTCACGATAGATCGGATTATTGGCAACCAAATCAGCATGTTTCCCTTGACCAATCAAACGACCTTGATCAAGAACCAAGATTTTATCCGCATGAACAACAGAACTAATTTTCTGAGCGATAATAATTGTAGTTGTTCCCTTCAGGTCCTTATTTAGCGCTTCTTGAACCAAGCGTTCTGACTTGGCATCAAGTGCCGAAGTAGAATCATCAAAAATCAAGATTTTAGGATTGCTAACAATTCCACGAGCAATGGACATTCTCTGCTTTTGTCCACCAGAAAAATTAGCTCCTCGTTCTTCTACAGGACTTTCGAAGGCTAACTCCATACGGCTGATAAACTCACTGGCTTGAGCAATGCTTGCTGCACGCTCCATTTCTGGGACAGTTGCATCACCTTTTCCTTGTCTGATATTATCAGCGATGGTCCCACTAAAGAGAATAGCCCTTTGTAAGACAATGGATACCGTCTTGCGAAGCGTGCCCTCACTTACTGTACGAATGTCTTTGCCACCAATTTTAATAGAACCTTGTTGAGGATCAAACAGCCGTGGAATTAACTGAGCCAAGGTGGATTTTCCGGCACCAGTTGCGCCAACAACTCCAACCATCTCACCAGCTGCAATATCGAAACTTATATCTTTTAAGATCGGTTCTTCGTCTGTTGGATAGGTAAAGGTTACATTTTCAAAACTCAGACTTGCTTCTAACTCTTCGTCATCGACATCTTCAAAAGTCATGGCTGGCTCTGTATCCAGGATTTCTCGGATACGACGCATAGAGGTCATAGCTCTACCGATTGAATTTCCCAAAAAGCCAATCATCACGATTGTAAAAATAATCTGGCTTAGATAGTTTACAAAAGAAGCAATAGAGCCAACAACTGATGGATTGGTTTTCAACCATACCAGCAACAAACCAAATTGATAAAAAAACTGCTCCGTATGAAATTAACATCATTGCAGGTTGCATAACGGAGAATGCATATCCAATATAAATGTTTTCTCCTAACAATTCATCTGATACTTGGGTAAACTTATCAAACTGGTCTTTTTCCTGGACAAAGGATTTAACCACTCGTACTCCACGAAGGTTTTTCCTTAGCAATGGCATTGATTCGCTCTAACAGTTTTTTTGAAACTTAGCAAATCGTGGGAAAAATCATCCTCATCATCATACCCATCATGAGAATAATCAATAGAACCATAAGAACTAGTACCCACCATAATGATGGCAGTGTCAGAATGGCTAATATAAAGGATCCGATAAATAAAATTGGCAATCTAAATAAGATTTGGAAGGTCATCATGACAACGTTTTGGATTTGATTGATATCGTTAGTCATTCGAACGACAAGATTCCCTGCATTAAACTTCTCTATGTTGGCATATGAAAATGTTTGAATCTTACGAAAGGCATCTTCCCGTAAATCAGATGAAACTCCCTGGGCAATGTAAGCTGCTAGTACGACGTTAATTCCACCTGCTACCAGACCAATTAGAGCTACAAGAATCAGCCAAAATCCGAGACTATAGATTGCTTCATTATCTCCTACTAATAATGCCTCTAAAACATCCCTCAAGTAGCGAGGCTGTAAGAGAGAACTCGTTACCATTAAAGCAGTCATAGCTAGCGAAGCCATTGCCTGCCATTTATATGCTTTTATTTTCTTAAACAGCATATCTCCTCCTAATAAAATAGATAAAAGGGAACGACAACTTGTCATCCCTTCTTATACTTTCATGTTGACGATATTCTAGCAAAAATGAAAACTCTTGTCAAAACACTCAACCGTCCACTGTAAGTGCTCGTGTAACAATTGATTTTATTGCTCTGAACGGTCAACTTCTTCTAACTTGGCTCTACCAATCTCACGATAGCTACGATCACCAACAACCTTGACTGTAAATTGGCCGTTTTCATACTCAAGTAAGGTAACACTACCATTATCAAGACCATGTGACTGCATTCCATTGATTAGATATACGATGGTTCCAATAGTCATTCCATGACTGACAACGAGAGCATTTCCTCCACCATTAGCTTCCATTTCCTTGGCAATAGCTTCAAAACCTTCACGGATACGGCTACTTAACTTTTCCCAGCCTTCAGCCCAGCCTGCAGTATCAACCTCGACTAATCCTTCTGCAAGTTCTGCATAAGACAAGTGGTGAACATGATCAACGTTGAAGATACGAGGAATAATTCCCATAAAGAGTTCTCCATCATATGCCCCATCAAAGCTACCAAGCACCACTCACGGATACGCTTATCCATTCGATAAGGAATTCGTCCGGTCAATCCAAGCTCCTCAAGAATAATTCCCATTGTCTGGATTGTCCGTCCTGAGTCACTTGAATAAGCGCGTTCGAAAGTTAATCCTGACTCACGTAAGCCAATTCCCAACTCATGAATACCACGTTCTCCCTCAGCAGTTAAAGGTGAATCACTCCAGCCCTGAGCACGCCCAATCGTATTAAACATTGTTTTACCATGACGCACTAGATACAATTTTACACTTGCCATTTTCCGTCCTCCATATGTATCTATTATAGCATGATTTAAAAGCAAAATCCTTATCTAAAGCCCTAGTATCAAACCTTTACAGTTTCAACTACAATCTGATACTTTTATCTCAAAAAAATAAAAAAAGCCGAAAAATATTCGACTTTTAACTCCTATATCATATTCTAAATACTAGAGAACTTACTTGTAAGAAAAATTGTTCAATTATTCCCTTCATTTAAAGTTCCTCTATTTCTTTTTTCAGGACTATTTCATTTTTGTTTGTCTTCTTTCTTTTGACTTTTTTTCTTCTGCTTTTTTTTCAAAGGTGGAAGGTGAAATTCATAATAATTTTTATCTGTAGTAACCCTTGCTACAAATCCTTTTTCTTCATTGTGATACATTACTTCCCCCATATTGAATGACTGATTCCCACTATCAGAAATAGCTTTTTCATAAGTTCTTTTTGCCATGGCAAAGGCAAGGAGTTTTTCTTTATTTAGCACATAATCCTGATAATGTGCCTGCTGTCGATTGAGATAAAAATTGGAACAAGAGACTAAAAAAATACTCGCAATAGTAATAGCATAAAGAAGCACTCCTGCTTTAACTTTTTTCTTTTTCCACACGATAGATAAATTTCCTCTCTAGTCCCTTATCAAAATGAAAATGGAAATGAACAACTTGACCTTCTTGGTAAATACGGGCGGATTTAAGACCATAGACCATGGGTTGATAGCCACGTCCACTAGCATCTGTTTTCCGAAAATCATCTGATTTAGACTTTCCTATAGAGATAGGCCTCCCATTTTGCTTAAGGTAAAGCCTATCATTCTCCACTTTTTCAAATCGAGATTGATTCAATTCAGCCTCCAGCTGATCTACGAATAAAAGCCATTCTTTTTGCTCGCTTCGCTGTTGATAGCGAACTTCTGAAACCAATAGTTGACTCATGGCTTGAAAGAGGAGCAAACTCCCACTAACAACAACAAGGGCAACCAGGGATTCTAAAAGGGTAAATGCCCTGACTCTACTTGTCTTGAATCGCCAGTAGTTTTTCAGCTCCATGATACACCTCCAACCCCTTCTCACTTAAGTCCATATTAATAGCAACTCCATTTAAAGTTAGTTTCTTTTGTCCTGTCTGCAATGCCATTCGAGCCACTCGCAAAACTTCTTCCTGTTTTAGAAGTTCTGCTTCCCTTTTTCTACTTTCTTGAATCTGCCCCAGTAAGAGAGTTGCAATACTAGCAAAAATCGCTAGTGAAATGACGGCTTCCCATAAAATGACGGCCTTAATTGTTTGTTTCCTGAATGCGTTTAATTTTTCCATTTCCTAAATATAATTGGTAGCGAACCACTTCTTTCCTTGTGCGAAATCGGACACTGACTAGAGAGGAATTCCCTCCAGCCTTATCAAATGTAATTGACTGATTGGATTCTAGCCTAATTCCTTTAGGTAAAGTTAATTTTTGATAGTCATTTCGAACGCTATTTTCCTCTAAAATTAGATTAAGTTTTTTTTGACTAGCAAGACTTCTCTTCTGGGTTTCCCGATAAAGTTCCTCAAACTCCATAAAGAAAATTTGTTCTTCCACAGCAGCAAAAGTCGTCTGAACCGAGCCTGACAAGGCGAAAGCTAAAACACTAGCTATCCCCAATACCAATAAACTTTCCAACATAGTAAAGGCTCTAATCCGCAACTGACTGACTCTTGTTTTGTTTAGCATGATACTCTTTATAAGCTTTGGCCTGTTCCGCAGTAATACGTCCATCTGCCTGTAATTTAGTCAAACTAGCATCTTCGTTTCTGTCTAAGCTATAAAGCTCTGCCTGACTTTCTACCACCTTGACGACAGCTGCTTTCCCTTTGTCATTTACTGCATCCTTTTTGCTTGGTAAGATTTGGGAACAAAAAAAGTAAAAGTAAAACACTAATAATTAAAAGTACAATTAACATTTCTACAAGAGTAAAGGCTTGTACCTTAGCTTTCTTCAATTTCATCATCATTTTTTTCATCTAAAAATTTACCTCCATATTTTGATACATTGGCAGCAGCATCGCTGCATACAATAAAACGATAAGTAGAGCTACAAAAATAAAGACCAGCGGTTGAACCAGATTCATAGTCTGATTGACTCGAATAAAGAATGACTCCCAAGTTTTTTCCGCATAAATTTCTAATTCGCTTCCCAGTTTGGATTTGACCTCTCCATATTCAATAATTAAACCCAACTCTCTTCTAAAAAAAGAATAGTTCTGAACAACCTTAGAAAACTCATTCCCATCTTGTAAGGACTGCTCTAAATCAAAACCAATCTCCCTAAAAAGTGGATTGCCTTGTTCTTGCATCATCTGAAAAATCTGCGTGAGCTCTAATCCTTGAGATATCATATTCCCCCATTCACGAGCATAATAAGCAGTCAAATATGATTGAACAAACACACCTAGAAATGGAAATTTAGCCAGAAAAGAGAAGACTGATATCTTCCTAGATTTCCTGTAGAAAATCAGCCCTGTTAAAGATACAAGTCCCAAAGTTAGTGTAAGTCCTAGAAAAATCTGTGGTAGGTTACTAATCACTAAGGTAGCTATGTTACTACTATCCAGTTGGGGCAGGAGATAATTCCGCAAGCCCAACATAATAAGCAGTAAGAAAGCTAGTAAAATAACTGGATAGGTCGCAACTTCAATTAACTTCTTCTTAACTTTTGCAAGATTATCTAGATATTCTTCGATTTTCTCTAAACTCAGATGGAGATTTCCGTGTAGCTCAGCCAGCGAAAGCTGCGTGACAATCGAACTCGAAAAACCTAGATTATCCATCATTTCCGAAAAGGATCTTCCCTGGGCAAGTCCTGTATGCATGAGGGAGACATAATCTTTTTCTAACAAGAGGCTCCTCTCTAGGAAGGAAATAATCTCTACTAGGTGAAAACCACTAGAGAAGAGATTGTTAAAAAGTGCTATAATCTTCTTTTGTTTACTTGTAGCTAATCTTTTCTGTTTCAGCTTGAAGGGCAGTGATATGTCCTTCTTGAAGAAGCCGGTCAATTTGCTCATTCCAATTGTTTGCTTGGTGTTCTTGATAATTTTGGTTTGCAAAATCAATAATTCCTCCTCCCCCAACTAGTCTCTGGTAACAAACACCTTGTAAACAACTGCTAGTTCTTCCTCGCTAACTCCTAATTCTAGGAGACGTTCATAAACTCCTCGAATACTCTTGGCATGGATAGTCGAAAATACTGTAGCACCTGTCAAACTAGCCCTAACAACTGCTCGAGCTGTTTCACTATCCCGAATTTCACCTATAATTAAGAGATCTGGCCGATGACGAAGGGATAATTTAATCAGGTTTTCATAACTAAGGCCAATAGCTTCATTGAGTTGTAATTGAAGCATCTCTTCCTGTTTAATTTCAACTGGATCCTCAATGGACATGACCTGCTGTCCTTTAAATAAAGACTTGGCTAATTCATGCATTAGAGTTGTTTTACCACTCCCCACCGGACCAGCAAAGAGATAAAGTCCACGTTGCCTAAATCCCTTCTCCAATTCCTTAAGTTCCTGAAACCAAAAACGTAAGTCCTGCTCCTCATCATGTAGGAGACGGATGACTAAACTCTCATGCCCCCGATAATCTCCCACTGTTGATAAGCGAAGAGAAGTTACCTTCTCATCGTGATGATAATCACAGGAACCAAGCTGACTTCGACGTTTTTCCCCGACATTCATACCTGCCGTAAATTTAAAATGACTAATGACAGCACCTAACTTATCAAAGTCAAAAGAGTCAATCAAACACCTTTTATCACCAATTCGCATATGTACCTCATACGCCCTATCTTTGGGAACGAAATAGATATCCTGGGCCCCTTTTTTCTTTGCAAGAGTAATTAATTCTTGCGCAAGTTTTTGTACCATATCTTCCTCCTCATTCTTATTATTCGAAGAAAATATAAAAAAAGAACAACTTCTTTAAAAAGTTGTTCATCCTTTTTTAATATGACAAGTTCTGTGGGCTTCAAGACCTGTTTGTTTCTCATATCCAGGTCGAAATTTTTCATCCGGAATAACTTGACCATCCTCTAATAAGACTATCGAATGGTATTGTTGAAGAAATTCATCACATTCCTCACACCATCTTTTATCGCCTGGATCCCAGAAAATAGTCATCAAATCGCCTCGGCTCTTATATAGAGGAATTCTTTTCTTCCAAATCAAACCAACAAGATTTATAAAAATTTTAAAGCAGCATAGTAATTATCAAATCGCCGACTAGCGATAATGTCCTCTTCCCAGCCTTCCATAAACCACCAAGGCTCAAAAATCCCCATACATTTCTATTACTCGATACATAACATTACTTCCTTTTTAACGTATATTATATCTAATTTTGGCAAACATTGAAAGAATTTTTGCTTATTTTCACGAATAGTCTGACATTTCCATAATAAAAAAATACATGTATTTAAAAAGCAAAAAAATGTTAAAGGATTCTCTTTTCTTTTAAAGAAAATTAAAACAGAAACTGGTTTACAGTTTCTGTTTATTCTTATGCTTGATAACGTTTCTCGCCATCTAGATAGGTTGCCACCAGTTCCAGATCTTTATCGAGAACAATGAAGTCAGCATCATAACCTTCTCGAATTTGACCACACACATCATCAATATTTACTGATTTAGCCGGGTTAAGGCTAGCCATCATAACAGCTTCATGTGGATTAGCAATTCCCCATTCAACTACATTTTTCAAGCCATCTTTCAACTTAAGAATAGAGCCTGCCAAGTTCCCAGAAGATTTCAAACGGGCTGTACCATTAGAAACTACAACTGGAAATTCTCCAAGCATGTAGTCTCCATCTTGCAAACCACCTGCAGTCATACAGTCAGTAATTAGAGCAATATTTTCAGTACCTTTTTGTTTGAGTAGAATTTCGCAAGCCTTCGGATCAACATGATGACCGTCACAGATGAGCTCTGCATAAGTATGAGGAAGTTGATACATAGCGCCAACCATTCCTAATTCACGATGTGTTAGACCACGCATACCATTATAAGCATGAACCCAAACACTCGCTCCTGCATCAACAGCTTTCTTGGCCTCATCAAATGTAGCATTCGAGTGCCCAAGAGCAACAGTTACACCTTCTCCAGTTATAGTACGAACAAAATCTTCTACGCCATCACGTTCAGGTGCCAAGCAATTTTATTTAGAAGACCATTAGCAGCCTTCTGCCAAGCTCGAAACTCATCCATACGTGGATCTTTCATATAAGCAGGATTTTGAGCGCCTTTAAATTCTTCTGTAAAATATGGTCCTTCAAAATAGATTCCACGGATCTTAGCTCCACTGGCCTCTTGGTAACGTTCCCCAATATTTTCAGTCACCGCAAGTAATTGTTCGTAAGAAGAAGTAAGTGTAGTTGGTAAGAAACTCGTAACACCAGTAGAAAGGAGACCCTCACTCATAGTATGAAGTGTGCCTTCAATATTATTATCCATAACATCGACTCCACCAAATCCATGAATATGAGTATCTACAAGACCCGGAGCAATACTGTATCCAGAATAATCGATAACATCTACTTCATTAGGTAACTTTTCAACATGTTTACCAAACTTACCATCAATAAGCTCTAAATAACCACCACGGCGAATGCCATGTGGATAGAAGAATTGATCAGCTTTAACATACTTAGGCATAATACTAACCCCCTTTTAAAAATGATACTTCGTTTATTATGTCAATTACATTATAAACCTTTCTATAGCATTTGTAAATGGTCTAGACCTATTTGAAGTAAAAAAATTATAAAAAAAAGACAAGGTTCTAAACCCTTGTCTTTCAAACTATACCGGCGGCCGGGGTCGAACCGGCACGTCCTTGCGGACACTGGATTTTGAGTTCTATGAATACACTTTTTTAAATCTTATATCCTTGATTTAATAGGGTTTTTAGAACTTTTGAATCTTGCAAAAATAGACTCATTTTTTTCAAATTTTAGTAACTTTTTGGTAACTCATCTTTCTCTCTTAAATAACTACTTCCATAAACAGTGAGACAATCATTTTATTTATTAGCCGTTAAATAACACAACTACTAATCTTAAAAAAATTTTACTCTCTTTCTACATTTTTTTAATATACTTTTATTAGTATAATTGGTAAAATCTTAATTAACAAAAAAATTATGGTTTATCTAATAATCTGATTACCTTTAAGGTTCATTGAATGGGATTAGATAACCGAATCAATGTTGAAACGAATGGAGGGGTTAATATTAAAAATTTAATAAGTGATCAAATGTCTAATAGACAAATCGTTAAAAGACTTTATCAGTAGTTTTATTAGCTCCTTAAGTGGAAAAAGCTTTTTAATTTTGCTTTAGGATTAATGTTACTGGACCAAACAAAATCGGCAATGAGTTTTGGAATCAATATGATCATCTATCCTTTAGTCAGTTTGATTTTTCTTGGTTCCAATCGGTAATTTAGTAGACCGATACCGTCATAAAAAGATCTTAACTTATAATTTTATCTTTAGGCTTATAATCTTTCTTCTGTTTTATGCTTTTTATTTTTTAACGAATTCATCTACTATCTTATACCTCGTAATCCCGTTTGTCATACTCCACTCTATTACAGTTAACATCAATGATACTTGTTATTCAGCCTCTATCCACGAGTTAGTAAATGATACAAAAAAATTCAACGATTAAGCTCTGTTACATAAACTGCCATTGCTATCGCAACCATGCTTTCGCCAGCTATTGAGTCATTTTTTTATAATTGGTTAGGCTTCTCAGGCTTTATTCTCATAGAAATCATTGCAAATCTCCTTGCTTTAGGTGTCTTACTTACCATGAAATTCTTCTATGAACACAATGGGCAGGAAGCTGAGATCAAACAGAAAGAAAACCATCAACACGGGGTTAAAGAAATTATCCGATTTTTAAAAAGAAAATCAGATTGTCAAATATATAATTCTTGTTAGTGTTGTACTGAATTTTTTCTATACTTCCATTAGCATTGGAGTACCATTTGTAGTCAAAGAGCAACTCTTATTAGATAATGCGACAGTAGGTATTTTAGAAACTATGTCTGCGGTTGGAATGTTATTAGCCAGTGTGTCTATGTCACTACTACCAGACAAAAAAGAAAATAACACACTTCTCTTTAATAAAATTCGCATTCCACTTTTTCTTCTAACCATCGCTATCGTTGGTTTGGGTATTACATTTGCAACTACTAACACCCAAGTGATTATTTCTTCCGTTGGCGGTTTATTTATGGGAATTATCGCATTCACTCTTGTTATTCTAAATATTGTCGTCATGACCTATCTTCAAAGTAGTATTGAAACAAATTATTTAGGAAGAGTAATGAGTACTTTGTTCACACTAAATACGTCTATCATGCCGATAGGTACCATTGTATTTACTTATCTATTTCAAAAGGACATAAACGGAGGTCTGATATTCATATTTGGAGGTGTTTCTCTTCTGATCTATACCATGATAATGTTACCTCAAATATATAGAATACTGCAAAAAGAACACACTGATTGAAATTGAATCAAAATCAATACTAAAACGAAAAAGACAAGGATAAAACACCTTGTCTTTTTAAAATACTAGCAACTTAGACTAACATAGTTTCAAAGCAAAAACAAACTAATAGCAAAATCTAAATGTCAAATCATTCGTTAATCAATTCCTCAATTTCCTTTATCCCTTCAAACTCTCCAACACTTTCGAAAAGTTCTATAGCTCGTTTGAAATGTCTATTGGATAATTCCGTATCTTCCAAGGCTAAATAGATTTCACCTAACCCTCTATAGCTACAAGCTTGAGAAATCACATCATCAGTCTCTAAAGATTGTTCCAATGACAGATTCATGAATGTAAGAGCTTCATCAAGGTTGTTTAATTTAAATCTCACATAGCCTTGTTCGTAGTTATTCACAGCTTTCTTTAGATTATCATTTGGAAAAATGTCTTCAACTATCTTCTCTTCATCTTCAATGAGTTTTTAAAGCCTTATGAAAATCACCCCTGATCTCTGTAGATCATAGCTAATTGATGTAATCCAATGTGTTCATGTTCTTTATCTTCATTTTGTTGAGCTAATAAAATGTATTTCTCAAAGATACGGATACACGAGGCATAGTCTTTTTCTGCCAATAATAAATACCCCATCAGATTTAAAAGGCTAAAATCTGTACAGGTATCAATGGAAAAATCTTGTTCAACCAACTGTTTAGCTTCTGATGTTTTTCCCTCCAGAAACAAATCCCAAGCTGTATCAAGTTTAGAGACCATCTATTTTCCCCTTTCAACTATAAACAACCTTCATAAAATAAAATCACTCAACAAGAATATACTAATCTTTACCTATTGAAACTTAATCAAATAAAACATACTTTTATAAATCAAGTCATCTAGCCCACTTTTTGCTGATAGTGACCATTTCCTCCCTATAATGAAAATCCTTTTATTAGCTAGATAACATTAAAAATCTGTCTAGCTATACATCATTAGCAAAAAGAATTCCTGTTGTATTTCCAAGAATATGAGAAAGTGTAGAAATCAAACAATTCCCAGACTTTTTATAAATCATTGCATAGATGATACTATCAACAAAAAAATCATGAAAAATATCGTAGCTTACAAGCCCAACGCTTCCACTAGAAATATGGGCTATCGCGAACAATAAAGAAGATAGAATGGCACAAAGCCAAAATGGTATAATTCTCATTGACTTACCAAGAAAGAAACCTCTCCATGCAATTTCTTCCCCAAGGCTGCGATTACTATTTGAACCATAAGGAGCGGTATTTTTATCGAAGGATAACATACCATCCGTTCTTCCCAAAAACATGACTAGCAAAAAGCGCCCTTAAACATCATATCGCCGATAAGCAAAGTTGCTGCAGCGGTTCCTACAGGAAGCAAGACCAAAAGAATTACCCTTGTTTTTCAGATCATCGAAAAAAATGATTTAAAGCGCAAACCTGATTCTATATGTGATTTTTATCAAAATGTTCAAGAACAAAGAAAAAAAGAGAATACCAATCAGTACAGTGAGACCTGACAAAAGAAAGTTCAGGTATTATCTTTGTCAAAGACAATACTGCCATTAGAAACAAACCAATGATCGTAGTATATACAGACTTTTTATCTTTTTTTAGCAAAAATCAGGCATAAATATTTCTCCTCAACGTTAGTAGGGCGACATGGTTATTCATTTGTCCTGAATTGTCAAACTAGGTGCACAATTCAAGACTTAAAAAAACTTTCGCCAAAAGATTTCTAGGATTTCACGAGCAAAGTTACATACTCAACAATTCGCTGTTGTCGTTGGTAATCGAGTTCTATGAATACACTTTTTAAATCTTATATCCTTGATTTAATAGGGTTTTAGGACTTTTAAATCTCGCAAAATAGACTCATTTCCCAAATTTTAGTAACTTTTTAGTAACTCTCCATACCTTATCGTCCTATGAGCATCATCGGAGAATAGACGATATCTCTCATTCAGCTATATTATTCAAGACAAAAGATAATGAGCAATTAACCAATACTCTAAAAAGCTGATAAGTAGCATCTAACAATCTATTCAGAAATAGCATTACTGAAAAAAATCTAGTATACATTTGAAAAATTAAAAGTTGTTAATCCCTTAATCAACTTTTTAATTTTCTCCATTTTCTATTTGTAATACCATGTTTTTTTCTGACTCATTATACTCAATATATTGAATTTTTGTCAATATTTTAGGAGGAAATTTTTGAAGACTAGCGTCCTTCTATTTTTCCCAATAAGTTTTAACTTCTTCAAAAAAATCTTATTCAAAAGTTCTGCATCTTTTTTTCCGACAACTGATTTTTTTCTATAACTCTATCTTTTTAGTTCTGTTGCCTTTATTTTTATTTCTTGCCACCGAAACTGCTATTGAATGTTTCAAAATATCAAACTCATCCTTTGAAAAAGTTTGCAATATTGGTAAGATCTAATTGTTCTAGAGGTAAACTACTGATAATTGAATAAGGTTTTTGTCCCAGCAAATAATCTGTAGTAGTACCAAAGATATTTGCTAATTTCACAACGAATTCTAATCCTGGTTCTAACGTTCCATTCTCCCACCGAGAATATGTCCCTTGTTGAACTCCAATTAATTCCGATATTTGTACTTGAGTTAACTTTTTTTGATTTTCTGAGAGTTTTTAACCTCTCTGAAAATTTATAATCCTCTGTATACATAATTCTCCTATAGATATTCTTATTCGTATATTTTTGCTTGACAAAATATTCTAAACGGTATAAAATAGAATTATTCCATAAGGAATATTTATTTTAAGATTAAATATTCCATTGAGAATATTATAGCATAAAAAGGAGGTAAAAGCGTATGTAACTGGTAGTCGATTTAAAAAATTTTAATAAAGGAGGTAAGATTCGACAAAATAAAAAAATCTTGAAACAAATGTGCCGTTCGTTCCAAGATCAAAACATATTATGTAACAATTATACCACAGAAAACTCTTCAGTTGCACAAGAAAATTTCGGAGGTTTCGAAAAAAGATGACCAATAAAGAGTTAGTCAATCAAATTTCTGGCCTAAACTCTACCTCTACTCTTAAAAATTGGATTCAACTGATTAAAGAGATAAGTGGCAAGGAATTTAAGAAAATTAAAGTTCCTATCAGTAGAAATCCCAGAACGCATCAATTAAGTTATACAGTTGCCTATGACTTTACAGACAAAGACCTTAGACAATTTCAAAAGTTAGCTAAACTAAAACTTGAAATAGGTCTAACAGAGGCTATACAAGCTGTATTTGGGAGTCTAGCAGACAATGAGCATGAATCCCTAAACCAAGTAATAGATGAGCTCTACGATGAACTGAGCGCCTTAAAACAGGAATTTAAGCGAGAAATGCGACTGATAAAAATTGAGAATTCAAACCTAAAAAAGAAAATCCAAGATATTGAAGAGTCGATGCAAACCGGCTTACTAGGGTTTGTTAACAAGAGGTCAAAAAATAGGTTCGGCTAATAGCGAGTTTTCGGCTGAGCCATGAGGCAGAAAGCCGAAAATGAGCGTAGATGCGGACGGACCATTTTTGACCGATAGGGTGTGTAGTAACACCACCCTCTGCAAGTTAGGTGTACCATCGAAAGAATTCAGTATTTCCAAGGGTTTCGGAGATTTTAAGGGTGGCAAAATTAGGCAAAAAGTTGAATCAAAATCTATGGCAAAAAATGAACATTTACGTTCTGTATTTGACTGGATTCAAATTCAGTTTGATAAGACTGAATTTTCGCCAAGAGAAATAATTGAAGACATTCTATTTCTTGACTATGACCTATTTATTGAGAATAAAGGGAGCCTTAAATACTATAACTATGATAGCCAGCTTCATCATGGAAATATCCGTATCTACTATGGAGCGAAAGAGTCGTCCTACATGCTTGTCATGTCAGGACAGGCACTCGAGTTCTTTAGAGATATGGTATTAGATCCAAATAGTCTGTCCGAAAGACAGTTTCTGAACAACCTCTACTACAATTACAATCAATTTTCAGTAAGACGAATTGATATTGCAATAGATGATTTTAATGAAACACCCTATTTCACTCCTAATCAGCTTCTAAAGATTTGTCAGAAGAAACGCTTTCTATATGGAAAAAGCACTTACTACAATACCTACGGAGATGAAACAATCGGCCAAACCTTATATTTGAGAAAACCCAATGATGATGAAAGACTTAGAATTTACGATAAACGCTTAGAACGAGCTGAGAAGCTCGGCATCAGCAAGCGGTATATAGAAAATTGGATAAGAACTGAGTTAGAACTTAGGAAAGAAAAAGCTCACTACTTCATTCAAGAATGGTTGCATTCAGAAATAGATCTTCTCAACTTTACCAAGGGATATCTCAAAGAAAAAGTGAGGTTCTATAGTGATAGCCATTTCTCAAAACCTTTGAGATCTTGGGAAAAGTTTTTAGGTCAATCAAAACCCGTCTCTATCATTATTTCAAAACCAAAAACAGAACTCGAACAAAAATTAGAATGGTTTACCTATAAAGGTTCTGGAGCTATTCTAAAAGCGTATAAATTTCTATACGAGAATAATTTACTGCATGAGTATGAGAAATCTAACTATCTCGCACTCAACAATATGGAATATCCACCAGATTTAGCAAGTGGATTAATAGAAAGGGCAATTCTCTTTAAAAGAGAGATTTAATCCCTACAATCAAAGAAAAATATCAAAAGGAGAAATTAATTATGGCAAAAAATGCTTTCACAAAAATGACTGGAATTTTTAATAACATTGGAACAAAATTTGAATTGGATGAAGTCATTCCAAAATTTGAAACGGAAGTCCGAGCAGATGCAAACGGAGAAATTATCAAAAACCGAGATGGTAGCGAAAGACGTTTTAATACCGATAAAATCATTGGTTGGAAATACAATGTAACAATCAAGGATGGACAATTCAAAAAGAAATCAACCCAAGTCTCAGTAGACAATCCAGATGCCTTGGTTGATAATGACTATATCCAAGCAATGGATGAAGTACCAGTTACATTTGACAATTTACAAGCTACTATGATTAGTTCAACGATGTATTACAAGGCGGATGCAATCCATTTAGTAGATGTAAAACAAAAATAAGTATCAGACAAGGGGAGTTAATCCTCCCCTTACTTAATCTAATTAGAAAAGGAGATCACATGATTAAAACTGTAACAAAAGATGACCTTATCGAACTTGGCTTTGCTCCAGGAACTGCAAGAAAGATTATCCATACCGGCAAGGTACTATTAGTGAATCGTGGTTTTAACATCTACGATAACAAGCGGATTGGTACAATTCCAGCTAGTGTCGCTGAAGAGCTATTAGGAATTGAACTCCAGAAAGAAGCATAATGAATGACTATTCGTAAAACTAAAAATGGTAAATGGACCGTTGATGTTTCTAATGGTTTTCACCCAGTCACACAAAAAAGAATACGTATCATTCGGAAAGGATTAAAATCTAAAAAGGAAGCCTTAGAACTGGAACAACATATTCGAGTTGTAGAATTAAAAGAAAAACAATTTGACTTTGTAGTGACAACGGATATGTTATTCGACTTGCTTGAAGAAGACGATCTGAAAAATGGCAGAAAAATAAGCTATACAAGTACACAAAAGAAACAATTATGAGCGTCATATTAAGCCATACTTTAAAAAAATACAAATTTAAATAAATTAACGTATGACCATATATTTGAATTTCGTGAATACCTAAAAAAACAAAAGCCTAAAAAAACAAAAATGAAAATGGAACTTTAAGTTATAATACAATTAATAAAATCCTAATTCTACTTAAGAAAAATTTTTTTGATACTGGTATAAGAAAATCTCTCATTGATAAAAATCCTGTTGAGAATCTAAGAAAATTGCCAATTAGTAAGCCTAATTTAAAAATTTTTGGAGTATAGAAGAATTCACCAAATTTAGAGAGCTTACCCGAGAGGATGAAATAAGCTATGATCTGTTTTTTTCGTAATTGCTTTCTTTACTGGGATGAGAATGGGAGAAATACTCGCATTAAACTGGAATGATATTAATTTTTTTAACTAATACAATTTATGTTACCAAGACGGTATACTTTTGTCAATAATACAAGCTACATTAATACAACAAAAAAACACGATCAGGAACTAGAAATATTACTATTAATCAGAAATTAGCAGAAATGCTAAAAGATTGGAAAAATAAAACAAAAAGAAAAAAACTTGAAGAATTTACGAAAAATACTGATGAACTCCAAATCATACAAAGTACCCCAATAACAATTACTAAAAAAATATGATCGATAAGAAATTCAAGCAAATACTAGAAAGGGATAATGATTTAAAGAAAATAAGAATTCATGATTTGAGGCACTCACATGCATCATTACTTATAAATCAAGGAGAAGATTATCTCGTTGTTAAAGAAAGATTAGGTCATGCATCTATAACTACAACAATAGATACATATTCTCATTTATACCCAAGCAAGCAGAAAAAATTAGCTAATAAACTTGACGATTTATTTTAAAATGGAAAAAATTGGTAACTCAGCAACAAAAATACAACGAATAAAAGAAAAAGACAAGGTCCGAAAATCTTGTCTTTAATACTATACCGGCGGCCGGGGTCGAACCGGCACGTCCTAATGGACACTGGATTTTGAGTCCAGCGCGTCTGCCAATTCCGCCACGCCGGCAAAGAATAACTGGGGTAGCTGGATTCGAACCAACGCATGAGGGAGTCAAAGTCCCTTGCCTTACCGCTTGGCTATACCCCAATAATATAAATAGGCGAGTGAGGGGAATCGAACCCCCGAATGTCAGAGCCACAATCTGATGTGTTAACCACTTCACCACACCCGCCATAATCATACTTAACACGGGCAGTAGGAATTGAACCCACACTGAAGGTTTTGGAGACCTTAGTTCTACCTTTAAACTATGCCCGTTAC
>BNJU01000582.1_pt1:0-85000 | contig 222671 bp, 325 predicted proteins | sample 8539281 | NCBI WGS metagenome assembly BNJU01 (sample SAMD00202456, study PRJDB9452) | human saliva metagenome | isolation source: human saliva | place: Japan | reverse complement strand
ATATCATGCGATAGTTGGGCAATCATCAAGCCTTTTTCTCGTTCGCTTTCTTCCAAGGAATCAAAGGTCGCCTGCAAATCATGTGACATTTCATTGAAAGCTTGCCCTAACTGCTGAAATTCTACAGGTCCTTTAACCTCCAGATTAGAAGGAAAATCCTTGTCTGCTACTCGCTTAGCATGTTCCTTGAGTTTGCCCAATGATGTAAAGACCGGTGATAGGAGAAACAGACTAATCCCAGCACCGACAAAACTAGCTATGAGAGTCATACCCACTAGGAAGTAAATCTCTCTTTCTTCAATTAACATTCGCTGAATGGCCCAAAAAACTACGATAATCGTTAGGAGTGTTGAAATGATATACCCCACTAAAATATAACTTTTTAATTTCATTGACTACCTCGTGCTTTCTCAATTTTGTAGCCCAAGCCCCAAACGGTTTTGATGGCGGGAGTTTCTGCACTGGCATGTTTTGCCAACTCCTGTCGAAGAGCATGAATATGAACATTCAAGGTATTGGTATCATCCACATAATCTTCTTGCCAGACCTTTTCATAGAGGTCTGTCTTGGAGAAAACCCGCTCTGGATTGCTGGCTAGAAGCCATAGAAGGTCGAAGGATTTGACTGTCAAATCGAGCGACACATCGCCGATAGAGACCTCATGACTAGCGTGATTCATCCGTAAATCCCCAAGACTGACGACCTCTGTCTTACCTCCACGATGAAGGCGACGCAAAATATTATGGACACGTAAAACCAGCTCACGGGGACTAAATGGCTGGCAATAAAGTCATCTGCCCCTAAGCTCAGGCCATAAATCTTGTCCTGCTCACTGGTCTTAGCCGTGATAAAGAGAAAAGGTTGATCTGGAGACTGATACTGAACCTCACTAATCAAATCATAACCATCCATCCTAGGCATCATGATATCTGTAATAATCAAATCAATCGGTTTTCGCTTGAAGATTTCCAAAGCCTCTACTCCATCATGAGCCACTAAAACCTGATAGCCTGCCTGAACCAGATAACGTTGATGAATATCTGTGATTTCTACCTCGTCATCAACGAGTAAAATTGTCTTTCCCATCTGTCTCTCCTTTGAAAAAAACAGTGCTATACCATAATAGTATAACACTATTTTAATCTCTTTACGAACATTCTAAACCATATCTGGATTTTTCAAATCCTAAATAGAAACTCTTTAGCTAGACTAGTTATTTCCCTCTTTTTTTAGCTTTCAAGCCGAGGCCACCTAGCAGTCCAGCCAAAGCTAATCCAAAGAATCCAATAATAGCCATTGATGTTTGGGTTTCACCAGTATATGGAAGCATGTCTTTTTGCTCTTTCATCTGATCAGCCATCATTGGATTTGACACCTTATTATTAGATGCCATGTTGCCTTCATCAGGCATTTTGCTTGATGGTGCTGGAGCTTGATCTTGTTTCATGCTTGGTGTTGCCATTGGCTGGCTAGCATTCATGGTTTTATCTTGCTCTTTGTTAGGCATCGTCTTATCCTGGCTAGTATCTGGCATTTTAGATTTCATATCATCTTGATTGGCACTAGGCATTTGAGCGTTCATCTTAGACTCATCTTGATGACTATTCATCATTGGAGCCGGCATAGCTGAACCATTAGAAGATGGGACGGAACCTGACTGCATCGGAACAAGAGACTGATGTCCATTCAAGTTCACTGTCAAATCCTTAGTCGCTACGAGATTGCTCAAATCTGCCTTACCATCTTTAGCACTGTACACTTTGATGGTAGCTTTATAGCTTTGAGTACCATTTTGTTTCAAGAGGTCTAGAAGCTCTTTGTCAGATTTACCTTGAGTACCGGCCAAATCCACTTCGTAGAAGTAGAGGCCTTTGCCCAATTTTTCTACTGGTGGAAGAGCGGGATTTTTAGCTGAACCGTTGTCTGACCATGGGGCCTTATCGGATGCTTTCAAGATAAGGCGAGTCAACATACCGTCACCAGCGAAGAATTCGTATGGAATGACTTGGTTGACGCCGGCTGTGAATGGACCTGGGAAATTAGCTCTATCCAAGTAAGTAGCTGGAACATCTACTGTGTCTTTGGTATTATCAGCCACACCTTTTTGCACTTCAGCCGGGGTAGTTGCTGGTTGCGCTTCACTTACGTCACGATCTTGCCCAGAAACTGTAGACGTAGGACCTTCTACAGGTTTAACTTCATCTTCTGTTTGTTTCTTAGAGTCAGGTTGTGCTTGCACTTCTTCTTTTGGTGCTACTACTGGATCTTTAGCATCTGTGTCCGCTTTCTGGAGAGCTTGTAGCATCCAAGCTTACTTTAGGTGTTGAGTTTACCTGTTCTGAAGGAAGAGCTGTATCGACTGCTTTTTTTAGAGCCTCTGCTGGCAAGTCGCTCTTTTCACTCACCGAATCTGCATCTGGCACGACTTGAGCAGGGGTCGGATTGACCACATCAGCACGTGCAGAACCTGGTTGACCGACTAGGACAAAGAAGCCACTAGCCACAACAACTGAAGCAACACCTACACTGAGTCGGCGAATAGACCAACGAGTATATCTCTGATTTGGATTGAATTTCATAGGATTCTCCTTAGAGTTTTCTTTTTTTGATAGCTCTAGTATAATCTCCTAAAATTAAAAAGGATTAAGAAAAAGTTAAAATTTTTCTTAAATCCTTCTTATAAAATACTTATATTGACTCAGTAGTCACTAGAAAAAAGAATGGTCATTTCTCTTTTAATCATTGAGGTGTGCCAGATTATCCAAATATTGGTTATTGATTACTGCCATCATATAGCCATCAGCTTTTAATTGATCATTCGGCCCAAATTGAACATCCAAAGGAGCATTTTCATAGTCACGAAAACCAAGAATATTGAGATTGTATTGTCCTCGAAGATCAAGTTGACTTAGACTCTTACCTGCCCACGACCTTGGAATTTTCATCTCGACAATAGAGACATTCTTGTCCAACTGAAAGACATCTACGCTATTATTAAACAGAATAGTCTGCGCTAACGAGCGACCCATCTCATACTCTGGGGAAATAACTGAATCCGCACCAATTTTTTCAAGGACTTTTTTTGCTGTATGGCTTTTAACCTTAGCAATAACAGTCGGCACTCCAAGGCTCTTGCAATGCATAACTGCAAGCACACTAGATTCTAAATTTTCCCCAGTTGCCACCACAACTGTATCGCAGGTATCAATTCCTGCTGAGAGCAAGAGCTCTTCATCTGTTATATCTCCAACAACTCCACGTACCAAGACTGGTTCGAACTGATTGATTCGCTCCTCATGGTCGTCAATGGCGATTATATTTATATCATGCTGAGCGAGAGCGGTAAGTACACTACTCCCAAAAATACCCAAACCTAAAATTCCAATTGTTCGATCTGACATAGCCTTTCCTTTCTTATCCTATGGTAATATCAGCTTTCATATAATGAATCATGTCTTTCTTATCTGGTTGATATTCAGCCAAACTGACTAATAGTGTGAGTGGTCCGATTCGACCTATAAACATCAGTAGCATGATAATGCTAAGAGCTAATCTACCTAACTCTGGTGTCAGATTGGCAGTCACTCCGACCGTGGCAAGCGCTGAAATTGTCTCGAACATGATGTAGATAAAGCGCGGATTCCCCTTCTGCGGTTACCCCTAACAGGATCAAGCCCAGCAAGAAAGTTAGCAAGAAGATAATAAAGACACTGAATGATTTTTGGACTGTCCGAGGTAAAATTGTTCTCCGAGCTACATTGGCATGGGGTAATCCTAAAAGTTCACTGCGTGCAAATACTAATAATACAAAGAAGGTTGTGATTTTAAGCCCCCCGGCTGTTCCACCAGGCGCCCCACCGAGAAACATTTGTAAGATATAAATCAGCAAAGTAACAGGCCGAGCCTGGGTAAAATCAATAGAAGCAAAACCCGCCGTTCTCATGCTAACTGTTTGGAAAAAACTGACTAGCAATTTATCAGGGATGCTGAGATTCCCAATCGTTCCCGGATTGTTCCACTCTATCAAGAGGGTTGAAACTGTTCCAGTAAATAAAATTCCAGCTGTTAAGAAGAGAACCAACTTGGTATGAAAGCGAAGCCGACGTTTTTTCTTGCTCAACTGCGTGACCAGATCAAACCAAACCATAAACCCTAGACCACCTGTGATGATCAAAGCAGCAAGCACTAGATTAATCAAAGGATCAGTTTGAAAAGCTACTAAACTTGTACTTCCAAAATTATCAAAACCAGCATTACAGAAAGCTGAAATAGCTACGAAGATAGAGGTAAAAATTCCTCGGCCCCAACCAAATTCCGGAACAAAACGAAAACTTAACAGGAAGGCTCCGAGTCCTTCGACGATAAAAGTCGTCAAGAAAATCGAACGTATGAAAACCATTAAAGACTGAGTTTCTCCATAACTAAAGCTCTCCAGAATTGTTTCACGGCTACGAAGACTTAGCTTTTGCTTACTTTGGATATAAAAGACTCCTATAAAGGTCATGAGACCCAAACCACCAATCTGGATCAAAAACATACAGATTAACTGACCCCAGATGTTATATGTAGTAGCTACTGGTTGAGTAAAGAGTCCTGTCACACAGACCATGGATACTGCTGTAAAGAGATGGTCGAAATAGGTCGCTTGGGAGCTTGTTGCTTGCACAAATGGCAGACTCAAAAGGAGAGAGCCTGCGAAAATAACTAAAGCAAAACTTAAAAAAATTCGACGAGCAGGTGATAAACGCCCCAAGGTCGTGTTTATTTTTTCCGAAAATGATTTGAATAACATAGCTACATTGTACCACAAAATCAGTTAAAGCTGTCACATATGACTAACGATTTCAAGACAGAGTTCCAAGGCCTTGTCAAAAGCTTCCGAACCCCAATCGCGGCTATCATAATTTTCTAAATCGGCTAAAGAATCTGCGGTAAAGAGCAACTCTCCCCAGACAACCCCACGTAGCTGGGCTACTGCCGCAAGAGCGGAGCACTCCATCTCCACAACTGCACAGCCTTCTTCCTTGCGATAGGCAACTTTTTCAACTGTTTCTCGGTAAAAACCATCTGTCGACCAAGTCATAACCTCTTCATAAGGAATGCCTCTTTGCTCCAAGACTTGCTCGATAGCAGAAATCGCTTCTACATGTACATCCATATAACGAGAAGGCGCTACATAGTGGTAGCTCGTCCCCTCATCTCGCAGAGCGCGAACAGGGACGAGAAAGGCATTTTCCTCAATATCGGCTAGGACTCCACAAGTACCGGTGGAAATAATTTTCTCCACACCGTAGCCAATCAACCAATCCATAAACTGGGCCGCTGGAGCAGAACCAACGGGCGCTTGGGCCAGACAAACTTCCTCACCCTTGTAACTCATGACATAAACAGGATAGGTCTTGGTGGCAGAAACGAACTCACCAACACAGTCCGCCCCTATTTCCTGAGCATAACGGTCAATCTCCTCCTCCAAAAATGCATAGATGCACTTCTTTGGCAACTGTAAATCTAATCCTTCGTGATTTGGCATGATGACTGCCTGAGGATTATCATCAAACTCTAAAATAGGAATGGCATGTTTTTGAATCATAGGGTACCTCCTCTAAATTTGTACTATTATAACAAAAACAAAACCAAAGTCAAGGTGGAATTCTAAGTCAAATCAGAAAAACTTATTTTAAATATGAAACAACAATTAAATGCTTTTCCCCTAATGGTAACATTGCTTTAGTTTAGGAATTAGTGTATAATAGATTGAATTTGAAAAAGGGAGAAATCTTATGAAATTCTATTCATATGACTATGTTCTAAGCCAGATTAGTCAACAGAATTGGACCATGATTATTGTGTCGACGCTCTTAGTGATTGTGACTGGATTCTTTGCATTTAAGGCTTTCAAAGATAAAAGAGGGAGTAAGTTCCGTGAATTATCGCTCATTTCTATTTTGACGTTAATTGCTTTTGTATTGATTAGCATTACGAATCTTCAAAACAGTCAATCCAATGATAATCAATTTCGTAGTTCCTTACACTTCATCGAAATTGTATCAAAAGAGTTAGGTGTTGATAAGAAAAATGTTTATGTCAACACATCAGCAGTGACTGATGGGGCGATTATTAAAGTAGGTGACAATTTTTATCGTGCCATTAGCGGGACTGACCAAGATAGCTATTTATTAGAAAAAATGGAACTCTATAAATCAGATGTTGAACTCGTGGAGGTTGAAAAATGATAAGCTTTTTTGCTACGATTGCAATTAAATTAGCCTTGGGGCTACTTTCTCTTGTTTTTGTTATTAACGTAACAGGTAAAGGAAATTTAGCACCAAGTTCTGCAGTAGATCAAATCCAGAACTTTGTTCTCGGGGGTATTATCGGTGGGGTTATCTACAATAGTTCTATCACCATCATCCAATACATTGTTATCCTCATTATCTGGACTATTCTCATTTTACTCCTCAAATGGTTGAATACCAATGTTTCCTTCATTAAACATCTGATTGACGGAAAACCTACGATTATCATTAAAAAAATGGAACATTAGATCCAGAAGCCTGTCGCTCAAAAAGGTCTAGCTGCTGCTGATGTTGCTCTTAAATTGCGCGCTCAAGGAATCTTCCAATTGAAGGATGTCAAGAGAGCTGTGATTGAGCAAAACGGACAACTAATTGTCGTAAGAATGGGTGACGAAAAATCCTAAGTACCCAGTCATCACAGACGGTGTTGTCCAAGTTGAAATCCTAGAAACCATTGGCAAATCCGAGGAGTGGCTAACTGAGAAATTGAAAGAAGAAGGTTTCGAAGAAGTCTCAAATATCTTTATCGCTGAATATGATAAAGGTCAATTGAATGTTGTAACCTATTAAAAAAATAAACTGATGCTTTTTCGTATCAGTTTTTTTGCTTTTTAGCATAAAAAGGGTATATACTTAAACCAATATCTGATGTAATTTAGATAATACAAAAAATTAACGGAGGTATCCCCCATGTCAATCGAAGAAAAATTCAACCAAGCTAAAGGTTCTGTTAAAGAAGGCTTTGGTAAACTAACTGGCGATACAAAAACTCAAACAGAAGGAGCTGCAGAAAAGGTAGCTTCAAAAGCTAAAGAAGTTGCTGAAGATGCAAAAGAAGCTGTCGAAGGTGCAGTATCTGGCGTAAAAAACATCTTTAAAAAAGACGGAGAATAATTCTTTCTCGTCCTAAAAACATCAAAAATCTCCCTTCTCTTTCGAGAAAGGAGATTTTCTTTTATGGTCGTCCACCAGGTGCACCACCACCAGGGCCACCATTTCCTTGAGGACCACCACCAGGTGCTCCTCCGCCTCCAGGCATAGAATTAACAATCTCAGTTTGTTTTTCGCCATTGAGGTAGATTTCTCCACCTGTGTAGGTCGCAGTTCCATCAAAGTCAAATCCTGTTTGACCAGTCATCTTAATAGTTCCACCTGTGACAGTGATATTACCATTTGAGTCAATCGGATCTGTATCCCCTTGACCAACTTCAACGGTCAAGTTCCCACCATTCATGGTGAAGAAAATTTCACTTTGTTGGGCGTTTTTGTTGGCCGCATTGACACCATCATCTGTTGCGTAGATGGTGATGTCTCCACCGTTGATAGTGATTGACTTACCTTCGAGCCCTTCTGTAGAATTCTTAACGGTATAGGTTCCGCTATCGATGACCAAATCACCTGATGCGTGGATCCCATCATCCCCTGCAGTAACAGTTATAGTATTATCAGAGAGATACATGGTTCCAACAGATGTATCGTCATCATTATCTACCTTGACCCCGTCTTCCTTAGCATCGATAGTCATGGTCGTTCCAGTGATGTTGAGTTCATCATTGACATTAAAGGCATCTCCAACCGCTGTGATGTTGTAGGTTCCACCTGTGATGTGAAGCGTATCGTTGGCCTTGATACCGTTATTTTTCTTACCATCTACATTGAGAGTTCCTTTACCATTGATGGTCAAGTCCACTTTAGAGAATAGGGCCGCGTCTGCCTTTTCGTCACTATTAGAAGCTGAATCTGATAGGCTATTGGTTGTCCCATCTGCTAGAGTTAAGTAAACATGATCAGCTGATGTTGCAGAAATAGCTGCATTGGTGTTGGTCATGGTGACGCCGTTTAGTACGATATGTACATCGTCAGTCTTTTCAGCTGCAATCTTGATTTGAACACCGTCAGATTGACCTGAAATCACATAGGTTCCTGACTTAGAAATTGTGACGGTAGAATCTGATACGGCAACTCCGTCACCAGATACCGTCGCTGTTGATCCTGACAGAGTTACAGTTGCTGCCGTCTTTTCATCGTAGGAAGTGTCATAGTCCTTGTCTGTAAAATAGCTAGTTTTCTTAGCATCTGTAGTGGATGTCGTTTTCGTTGTCGCAGTATTGCTAGCTGTTGTATTTGAAGTTGACTGGGTACAAGCTGTTACCAGTGCTAGAGTTGCTATACTCGTTAATAGGAATGTCCATTTTTTTGCTTTCATACTCGTTTCCTCGACTTTCATTTTACATGCTCTTAGTCTACGTGACTTTCCTAAAATAAGCCTAAACTTTTTCTGAAAGTTTTCTTAAGTTTAGTTTCAATTAAGTTAAATTTAACAAAAGTTTTAGAAAAACTCTTTAAAATCCTATCCAAACAAGTTCATCCTTGTTTAAAAATAGTATAAGTGAAGATTAGAGGAGAAGGAATTATGAAACCAATAGAAACAACTTTTAAACGGATTGAAACCAAATATGTTGTCTCCAAAGAAATATTAGACAAACTGATTCAAGATTTAAAGGAATATTTAGTAGAAGACGACTATCCAATTTCAACAATATCAAATATCTACTTTGATACAGAAGACTTTGATATTCTCCAAGATGAGCATCTTGGAGACAAACGAAAAGAAAAGGTACGGATACGGACCTATCTCAGCCAGCCCAAAGCAGATAGTCAAGTATTTTTAGAAATCAAGACCAAGGACCAAGAAGGAGTCGGTCGCAAATTTAGACTACTCTCAACTCCTATTTCTATCCTTAATTTTATGACCAAAGGTCACCTGGATGCTAGCATTACTGATACAGTCGTCATTGAAACAGTGAAAAAGCTTCATCAGGATTACAAGCAGGCTATCAAGCCTCGTATGTACATCTACTATGATCGTTATTCATTAAAAGAAAAAAAATACATCGAGGGCTACGACTATAACAAAATTCGTATCACAATTGATCAAAATCTAGTCTATAGAGATGAAAATGTCAGTCTTTTCGCTGGTAACCATGGTGATGCTCTCTTAGATGATGATACTGTCATTATGGAAATTAAGGCTCCCAGAAACAAACCTCAGTGGCTGCAATATATCCTGGATAAGTATAATTTGATGGAGCACAAATTTTCAAAATATAGCTGTGCTTATCATAAATCTCAAGGACTCCCTTACTCACCACGTCCTAGTATAGAAAGCGCAGGTACTGCTTATGCTTAATCTATTTAACTCAATTTTCAATAATGCAACTGCAAGCGCAGATCCCTTCCAACTACTGCTGACACTGCTAGTCAGTCTAGCCCTAGGTTTAGCTCTCTCTTGGACCTACAAGTATAGAACCCTCTATACCAGAGAATTCATCATTAGCTTGACTATCCTCCCCATTCTCATGACCTTGGTTATTTTTCTGGTCAACGGTAGTTTGGGTACTTCGATTGCTGTAGCCGGGACTTTTAGTTTAATTCGTTTCCGTTCAGCAACGAGTGGTTCCCGAGAACTGATAGCTATTTTTCTAGCCATGATTATCGGCCTTGCCTGTGGGACAGGATACCTCTTCTTGGCCATTATCTTCACACTCTTTATCTTAGGTGTTTGGTTCCTTTTGGAACATCAACAAATAAAAACCGACAATCAACGTCGTAGACTTTTAACAATCACAGTAGCCAATCAAGAGAAAGTTCAGAATGCTGTTCAAACTTCTCTTGACCAATTTTGTTCTGAAATTGATATGATTACCATTAATAGTAAAAATGCTGGTGAAATTCTAAGCATTGTCTATGAAATTGAACTTAAATCTGATGCTGACGACTTCCAAGTAACTAGTTATCTCACACAAAATATCGAACAATGCGATGTAGCTTTAACTAAAAAAGCTAAGAAGAAAAAAAATCTCTACTAATTAAAAGAACAGCAAGATGCTGTTCTTTTAGTTTTTTTTGACTGGAATTTCTTTGATAACTCGTGCTGGGTTGCCTGCCAGAACTACATTATCGCCAAAACGACTTAGTAATGACAGCTCCTGCTCCTGCAACAACGTTATCACCTAGTGTAACACCTGGAAGGACAATAACCCCACCACCTGCCCAGAAGTTCTTGCCAATTGTAATTGGTTTCCCAAATTCTAAACCTGAATTTCGTTCATCTGGATCCAGTGGATGAAGGGGTGTCAAAAATTGGCAGTTAGGACCGATCATAGCATTGTCACCAATGGTAATTGGACAAACATCCAACATGGTCAGATTCCAATTGGAATAAAAATTTTCTCCCAAATGAATATTGACACCATAATCCACCACCAAACGAGTATTGACATAGAGATTTTCACCAGTCGAGCCAAACCATTCTTTGACGATTCCCATACCTTTTACTGGATCGACTTCTTCATTAAAAGCCGCTTGCTTTTGTCGTGCTGTTTGTGCTAGAGCACGAAGTTCTGGATCGAACGGGCGATAGGGTTCTCCCGCAATCATTTTTTGGTATTCACTTTTCATAGCTTGTTATCCTTGTTTATTTTACAAAATTGTAGCATAGTTCTATCCTTAAAACAAGCAGCAAAGAGATAAAAAAACTAGTACATCCAAAGATGTACTAGTTTTTAATTAGAAAGGTGACTTTCTCACTATTCTACAGAGTTGATTAGTCTTCTTTCTTTTTACGAGCGATAAGTCCAAATCCACTCAAGACACCTACTAAACCAAGGGCAGCAAGGCTAGCGTGGTCTTCAGTACCAGTATTTGGCAATTGGTCAGTTACCCAAACTACCTCTTCAGCTACTGGAGCTGGTTTTTCTTGAACTGGTGTTGGCACTGGATCTGGTGCTGGCACTGGATCTGGTGTTGGTACTGGATCTGGCGTTGGCACTGGATCTGGCGTTGGCACTGGATCTGGTGTTGGCACTGGATCTGGTGTTGGCACTGGATCTGGTGTTGGCACTGGATCTGGCGTTGGCACTGGATCTGGCGTTGGCACTGGATCTGGTGTTGGCACTGGATCTGGTGTTGGCACTGGATCTGGTGTTGGTACTGGATCTGGTGTTGGCACTGGATCTGGTGTTGGCACTGGATCTGGTGTTGGTACTTTCTCATAAACGTGCTCTGTATCACCGTTTGGAAGTTTCTTAGTCTCTACGAAGCGGTAACCTGGAATATCTCTATTAGGATTTTCACCGTCTTCGATTGGATATCCTGGAATCTCGTTACCTTCCTTATCCTTATGACTTGTCTTCACTTTTTCATAGACATGTTCAGTGTCACCATTAGGCAATTTCTTAGTTTCAACGAAACGGTAACCTGGGATCTCAGCTTTAGGTTGTTCACCATCCTCTGTTGGATATCCTGGGATTGCTTTTCCTTCTTTATCTACGAATGTAGTAACAGGAATTACAGTTGGTGTGTACGTTGCAGAAGCTTTAGTACCATTCATATCTTCACGAACAACTGTCACTGATGGAGCAGGTCCAGTAAATTCTGGTTCTGGTTTAAAGGTTACAGTTCCGTCAGGAGCTACTGTATACGTACCTACACCTGGAATAGTCTTAGTTGTTGAACCATCGTCAAATGTAGCTGGAACATCATCATTCATAGGAACACGGCTATCGCCTTCCTTGAATGTTGGTTTACCAGATTGCTCTTGACCTTTTGGACCAATTGTTGTTGCCGGTTCACCTGTAGGAGTTACAGGAGTTACTGTTGGTGTGTACTTACCTGTTACTGGTGTACCATTCTTATCTACACGCTTAACTGTTACGCCGGTTCCTGTTCCGATGAATGATTTCTCTGGTACGAAGGTTACACTTCCATCTGGGGCTACTGTATAAGTACCTTCGCCTGGAATTGTTTTCGTTGTTGAACCATCTTCGAATGTAGCTGGCGTATCATCATCCATTGGAACTACTGGATCACCTTCTGTAAACTTAGGCTTACCTGTTTGAGTTTGCCCTTGTTTATCAATTGAAGTCACTTCTTCAGCTGTAGGAGTTACCGGAGTTACTGTTGGTGTGTACTTACCTGTTACTGGTGTACCATTCTTATCTACACGCTTAACTGTTACGCCGGTTCCTGTTCCGATGAATGATTTCTCTGGGACGAAGGTTACACTTCCATCTGGAGCTACTGTATAAGTACCCTCGCCTGGAATTGTTTTCGTTGTTGAACCATCTTCGAATGTAGCTGGTGTATCATCATCCATTGGAATATTTGGATTTCCTTCTGTAAACTTAGGCTTACCTGTTTGAGTTTGGCCTTGTTTATCTTTTGAAGTTACATCCTCTGCTGTCGGAACAACTGGAGTAATCTTAGGTGTGTAAGTTGTTTCAGCTGGGGTACCGTTGGCATCCTTAGCTTGAACCTTAACGGCAACCACATCACCTGAGTATGTCTTATCAGTTGGTGTGAAGGTTACAACACCTGTTGCTTTATCAACTGTGAAGGTACCGATTTCTTTACCGTCTGGTGACTTAGCAACTACTGAAGCTGCTGGTTGACCATTTTCATCAAGAAGGGTAATGGTATCCTTGTCGATTGGCGCAACTGGATCTCCTTCTGTGAATGTAACAGTACCAGTTTGAACCACACCTTGAGGTGCTACTGATTCAGCTGGTGTCGCTGTTGGTGTTACCGGTGTTACTGTTGGTGTGTACTTACCTGTTACTGGTGTACCATTCTTATCTACACGTTTAACTGTTACACCTGTTCCTGTTCCGATGAATGATTTCTCTGGTACGAAGGTTACACTTCCATCTGGAGCTACTGTATAAGTACCTTCGCCTGGAATTGTCTTCGTTGTTGAACCATCTTCAAATGTAGCTGGTGTATCATCATCCATTGGAATATTTGGATTTCCTTCTGTAAACTTAGGCTTACCTGTTTGAGTTTGGCCTTGTTTATCTTTTGAAGTTACATCCTCTGCTGTCGGAACAACTGGAGTAATCTTAGGTGTGTAAGTTGTTTCAGCTGGGGTACCGTTGGCATCCTTAGCTTGAACCTTAACGGCAACCACATCACCTGAGTATGTCTTATCAGTTGGTGTGAAGGTTACAACACCGGTTGCTTTATCAACTGTGAAGGTACCGATTTCTTTACCGTCTGGTGACTTAGCAACTACTGAAGCTGCTGGTTGACCATTTTCATCAAGAAGGGTAATGGTATCCTTGTCGATTGGCGCAACTGGATCTCCTTCTGTGAATGTAACAGTACCAGTTTGAACCACACCTTGAGGTGCTACTGATTCAGCTGGTGTCGCTGTTGGTGTTACCGGTGTTACTGTTGGTGTGTACTTACCTGTTACTGGTGTACCATTCTTATCTACACGCTTAACTGTTACGCCGGTTCCTGTTCCTGTGAATGATTTCTCTGGTACGAAGGTTACACTTCCATCTGGAGCTACTGTATAAGTACCTTCGCCTGGAATTGTCTTCGTTGTTGAACCATCTTCAAATGTAGCTGGTGTATCATCATCCATTGGAATATTTGGATTTCCTTCTGTAAACTTAGGCTTACCTGTTTGAGTTTGGCCTTGTTTATCTTTTGAAGTTACATCCTCTGCTGTCGGAACAACTGGAGTAATCTTAGGTGTGTAAGTTGTTTCAGCTGGGGTACCGTTGGCATCCTTAGCTTGAACCTTAACGGCAACCACATCACCTGAGTATGTCTTATCAGTTGGTGTGAAGGTTACAACACCGGTTGCTTTATCAACTGTGAAGGTACCGATTTCTTTACCGTCTGGTGACTTAGCAACTACTGAAGCTGCTGGTTGACCATTTTCATCAAGAAGGGTAATGGTATCCTTGTCGATTGGCGCAACTGGATCTCCTTCTGTGAATGTAACAGTACCAGTTTGAACCACACCTTGAGGTGCTACTGATTCAGCTGGTGTCGCTGTTGGTGTTACCGGTGTTACTGTTGGTGTGTACTTACCTGTTACTGGTGTACCATTCTTATCTACACGCTTAACTGTTACGCCGGTTCCTGTTCCTGTGAATGATTTCTCTGGTACGAAGGTTACACTTCCATCTGGAGCTACTGTATAAGTACCTTCGCCTGGAATTGTCTTCGTTGTTGAACCATCTTCAAATGTAGCTGGTGTATCATCATCCATTGGAATATTTGGATTTCCTTCTGTAAACTTAGGCTTACCTGTTTGAGTTTGGCCTTGTTTATCTTTTGAAGTTACATCCTCTGCTGTCGGAACAACTGGAGTAATCTTAGGTGTGTAAGTTGTTTCAGCTGGGGTACCGTTGGCATCCTTAGCTTGAACCTTAACGGCAACCACATCACCTGAATATGTCTTATCAGTTGGTGTGAAGGTTACAACACCGGTTGCTTTATCAACTGTGAAGGTACCGATTTCTTTACCGTCTGGTGACTTAGCAACTACTGAAGCTGCTGGTTGACCATTTTCATCAAGAAGGGTAATGGTATCCTTGTCGATTGGCGCAACTGGATCTCCTTCTGTGAATGTAACAGTACCAGTTTGAACCACACCTTGAGGTGCTACTGATTCAGCTGGTGTCGCTGTTGGTGTTACCGGTGTTACTGTTGGTGTGTACGTTGCAGAAGCTTTTGTTCCGTTCATGTCTTCACGAACCACTGTTACTGCTGGTGCTTTACCAACAAATGATTTTTCTGGAACAAATGTAACTGTTCCATCTGGAGCTACTGTGTAAGTACCTACTCCTTCAACCTTCTTACTTGTTGTACCATCGTCAAATTTAGCAGGAACAGCTTCGTTAATGGCTACAGTCTTTTCAACACCGTCAACATCAGCAGTACCACCTTTAAATTCTGGTTTACCTTTTTGAGTCGCACCTTGAACATTTATAGTTTCAGCTGGTGTCGCTGTTGGTGTTACTGGTACAATCTCTGGAGTGTAAGTAGTATCTACTTTAAGGCCATTTGTACTTTCAGCTTGAACTTTAACTGGGGTAACTTTACCTGTATAAGATTTATCAGTTGGTGTGAAAGTTACCTTACCTGTAGTTGAATCAATAGAGAAAGTACCAATTGGTGTTGTTCCATCTTCAGCGTAAGCAGGAGTTGTACCAAGAACTTCATTTCCATCTTTATCCAAAAGCTTATAGCTATTTTCTTTTAGTGGAATTTGTTTGTCTTGACCATTTACATTAACTGTCGCACCCGCAAAAGTAGGTGATCCTGTTTGAACAGCTCCCTGAATATCTTTAGATGTTGCAGGTTGTGCCGTTGGAGCTGCAGAAAGTACAGTTGGTGTGTACTTCGCATCAGAAGTAATTGTAGCTGTATTACCAGGCTCATTTCTAACAGTTGCAGTTGCTTGTACTGTTATACCTTTTGCTTTACCAACAAAGTCTTTTTCAGGAGTAAATGTAACGACTCCTGTAGAAGGATCGATTGTGTATGTTCCTTCGCCAGGCACTGTGACAGTTTTTTCATCAGTAGGTTGACCAGTTGCTGGATCCACTAGCTTCTTACTTGTGATTTTAGCTGTCTTATCACTACTCAAATCAAATGTTGGAGTTTGAGTTTGAGGAACATTTTGAATGTCCACTGACTCCTTGTTAGTAGGAGTAATTGTTACAGGTGTTACAGTTGGAATGTATTTAGCTGTCGCAGTCTTAATAGCTTCTGCTGGAGCATCCCCGTTCTTATCGCGACCAACTGGAGCAGTTAGAGACAAGGTTACACCCTTAGCAGTTCCTACAAATCCAGGTTCTGGACGGAAGGTTACCTCACCAGTTGCACGGTTTAATGAATACTCTCCTTCGCCTGGAACTGTAATAGCAGTGTTATCTGTAACTTGACCAGTCGTTGGATCTACGAATTTCGCAGGGTATTCTCCACTTGGTGATACTGTAACTTTCTCACCCTTACTATTTGTTCCTTCTACTGCAAAAGTTGGTGTTCCAAGTTGAGTAGCACCTTGAACATCAGAAGATGTTTTATTAATACCCTCAAGATTTTTTGGAGTTACAGTAGGGATGTAAAGACCATCCATGTTATCCAAGACTTCATTGATTGAAGGAAGTTCTGTAGCATCTTTAGAATTCCAATCAGTATCATTTCCATTGTTGTCTGTACGACGGATTGAGATACCATCTGCAGTTCCAACAAAGTTATCTTCTGGGATGAATTCTACATCAACGTCCTTACCATTAGCAGTGATCTTGTACTTACCTTGACCAGCTACTGCGTAATAACCATCTGCTCCAGGAGTCACGACTTGTTTTGTTTTGTTGTCAATCATGACAGGTGCAACTTTTTCGTCGATAACTGCTTTTTGAGTACGGCTATATTTAGCCAAACCTTGTGGAGTAAAGGCAATAGTTGAGCTTTGTTTAGCTCCTTGAACATCACTTGTTTCCTTGCGCTCACCTTTTGGTGGGAAGGTTACTTGAGTCTTGAAGTCTTCTACCTCACCAGATAGAGCCAAGCCAGTAGGACTTTCAATTTCTTTTGCATCTTTAGCAATACGGACACGAACACCAAGCTCAGTAACACTTGGATCTGTAATCGCCTTACCGTTGTTGAATTTCAACTCAACAGTACCATCTTGTGTGATTGTCGCAAGATCAGAGCGTTCGTTATCGTCGAACTTACCGTTTTGGTTAAAGTCAATCCAACCATATAGATAAGCTTTATCTGCTCCATCTGTATGGGCTTCAACCTTCAAAGTATAGTTCCCAGGACGAGTACGATCTAGCTTGATCATCTCGTTAGTCGCACCCTTCAAGTCATCTGGTAAGAGTTGATCGATCCCTTCGTCGGCAGTAACTGATTTGTCGTCACCTTCCCAGTCACCCTTGTTGTTTTCATCCATATCTGGGCTAACGTCTCCCAAGTATGGTTGGTTGACCTTACCACCAGTAACTCCGTCGACTGTTCCAATCGCATGAGAAGCTTTACCATAACTTTCCGGAGCATCCCCCTTCATCAATCGGGAAGAATCCTAGCATTGCTGACTGTTTACCAGCTGAAGCGATATAAAGTCCCACTTCAGATGCTCCACGTGTCATCACGAGTGGAACTGTTCTATTTCCTTCAGAAATGTTTGGTCCAAAGATACCGGTTCCTAGACCACCCGTAACTTTGTCAGGATTCCCAAAGTACTTCCATGCTACTGGTTTCTTATCTGGTCCAGCTTGAGTAGAATTATCACGAAGTTGTCTTAAGTTAATGTTATTATATTTAGGTTTAGAACCAAAAAGATTCTCTGTATCTTGTGGTTCATAAGTTACATAATTAATTCGAGGATTGTTTTTCTTCCATTCTCCAATGTGCTGCCAACCTTGTCCGTTGGTAGTGAACATCACAAATTCACCAGGGTTAGCAGACTCACCATCAGCCATTACAACAGCCGGTTTAACAGTTTTTCCACGGAAGGTTGCAGAGATTTCAAACTGAACTCCAATATTTCCACCATTCATAGCTGAACCCATGGTAGTCTTCTTGGTTCTTGTATCAACATTCTCATGTTTAATTTCAGTCCAATTATTTTGAGCATCAGCGACAACGTCAGCTTCCATGCCATCATTAAAAGCCTTTTGAGCCCCTTTTGAAGTAACACCCTTTACATATCCATTTTTTGCATTTGGATCATAGGTTGCTTTTTCAGCTTCTGTAGCCCCTTGCTCTTCCATCCGTTTTTTATAGATTTCAGTCGCTTGGAATGGTTTCAAAGATTTAACTTTTACAGTGACTACATAGCCAGGCATGATTTCCTTGGTGTAAGTAGACCCAACTTGAAGAGCTAGTTTTTCTTCTAAATCTTTATCAGGAAATTGGTCTTTTTTAGGAACAAGCACTGTTTTTGTTCCTGTCCAGTTAGCCACATCTCCAAAGTCTAACCAGTTAATCTGTTTCGTGATTTCTTTAGCTGATAGTGTTGAATATCCTGGTTTATCAACCTTAGGAGTTGATGTTGCGTCTTCCACATCATCCGCGATCAAGTTAGGATCGTTGGCATCACCAAGAGCACGACGGCTACGACGTCTTCCAGTATTTTCTGCTGGGACTGTTGCAGCTTGCTTTTCTTTTGCTGGTGTTTCAACACCTGTAGCAGCAACTTCTTCTTTCTTATCTGCTTGTGCTGGGGCAGTAGGTGTAGCCACTGAAGCCTTTTCTTCAACAGGAGCTGTTGTAGTTGGGGCTGTTTCTGGTGCAGTTACAGGAGCTGCAGCTTTATCAGTTGTTGCTGGAGCCGTTGCTTCTGCAGGAACTACAGGAGCTGCATCTGCTTGATAAGTTGTTTCAGGCGTCTTTTCTGCTTCAACAGTTGGAAGATTAGCTGGACTTTCTACCTCTGTAGTCGCAACAACTCCCTCAACTTGTTTGTCCTCAGCAACTTCATCCGCACTAACGTTTGCAGCTGTTCCGAGCATAACTAATGTTCCGAGTAAGACTGAGCATACTCCAACATTTAGTTTACGAATCGAAAATCGACTGATACGATCGTTAAACAAATCATTTTTCACGATATTACCTCCAATACCCTTGTGGGATTGCATATATTGTTATATTTTATGCGTTGTTTTTCATGAATACACAAACAACCATTTAACATTTTAGCATTCAATTGCCTAAAATACAAAGTATTGTGCTTAATATCTCCAAAAAGAATATATATACTTCGAAGTGTCAAAAATATTGCTATTTTTTTGCATTTTTTTGAGCAATTTTATGCAATGCTTTTACCCGGAAAAAGAGGGGATCCCCTCTTTTTCATTTCAAGTAAAATATTTTATTCGTTTACTTCAACTTGAGCCTCTACAACAAGATTTGTTTCTTCATCTGCTTGAGATGGTTCAAGGTAAACTTCTTCATTGACAGCTTTTGGTTCAAGGTTACGGTAACGAGCCATACCAGTACCTGCTGGGATGATCTTACCGATGATGACATTTTCCTTAAGTCCAAGGAGATGGTCCTTCTTACCACGGATAGCCGCGTCTGTAAGGACACGAGTTGTTTCCTGGAAGGAAGCAGCTGACAAGAAGCTGTTTGTTTCAAGTGAGGCTTTAGTGATTCCCATAAGAACTGGGCGACCAGTCGCTGGAACTCCACCTGAGATAAGGACATCCTTGTTGGCATCAGTAAAGTCGTTAATATCCATAAGAGTACCCATAAGAAGATCTGTATCACCTGGATCCATGACACGAACTTTACGGATCATTTGACGGACCATTACCTCGATGTGTTTGTCACCAATTTCTACCCCTTGACTACGGTAAACTTTTTGAACTTCACCAAGGAGGTATGTTTCTACTGACAAGACATCACGAACAGCAAGGAGACGTTTTGGTTGGATAGAACCTTCTGTTAGAGCTGCACCACGAGATACTTGATCACCAACTTCTACACGCATACGTGCTGTAAATGGTACCACGTATTCTCCTTCGCCAGTTTCACCCTTGACAAAGACTTTCTTAGTACGAGTTGAAGCATCTTCTTCGATAGCGGTAACTTTACCTTTAACCTCTGTGATAACCGCTTCCCCTTTTGGATTGCGGGCTTCAAAGATTTCTTGTACACGAGGAAGACCTTGCGTGATATCGGTATTTGAGGCTACCCCACCCGTGTGGAAGGTACGCATTGTAAAGCTGTGTACCAGGTTCCCCGATAGATTGGGCAGCAATCGTTCCGACTGCTTCACCGACTTCAACCGCATCACCAGTCGCTAAGTTGATACCATAACAGTGACGGCAGACACCATGACGAGTGTTACATGTAAAGGCAGAGCGGATGGTTACTTCTTCAACACCAGCGTTAACGATTTCGCGCGCCTTGTCTTCAGTAATCAATTCATTTGCACCAATGATAACTGCACCAGTTTCTGGATGTTTAACAGTTTCTTAGTGTAGCGGCCGTTAAGACGTTCTTCAAGAGACTCAATCATCTCTTTACCTTCTGTAATAGAACGAATCAAGAGACCACGGTCAGTTCCACAGTCGTCCTCACGAATGATAACATCTTGGGCAACGTCAACCAAACGACGAGTCAAGTAACCTGAGTCGGCTGTCTTGAGGGCCGTATCGGTCATACCTTTACGAGCTCCGTGAGTTGAGAAGAACATTTCGAGTACTGACAAACCTTCGCGGAAGTTTGAAAGGATTGGCAATTCCATGATGCGTCCATTCGGAGCAGCCATCAGACCACGCATACCAGCAAGCTGTGAGAAGTTCGAGATGTTACCACGAGCTCCTGAATCCATCATCATAACGATAGGGTTCTTAGGATCTTGGTTGGCAACCAAACGTTTCTCTAATTTTTCACGGGCAGCACGCCATTCAGCTGTAACAGCATTGTAGCGTTCGTCGTCCGTAATCATACCACGGCGGAATTGTTTAGTGATTTGATCCACACGTTTATGTGATTCTTCGATAATTTCCGCTTTATCTTCAACGACTGGGATATCGGCAATACCCACCGTCAATCCTGCAAGAGTTGAATGGTGGTAACCAAGGTTCTTCATACGGTCAAGTAGGGCAGATGTTTCTGTTGTACGGAAACGTTTGAAGATTTCAGCGATGATATTTCCAAGGTTTTTCTTCTTGAATGGTGGGTTGAGTTCAAGGCCATCGATAGCTTCCTTGATATTTCCACCTAGCGGTAAGAAATATTTAGCCGGAACACCCTCTGTCAAGTTCGTGTTAGTTGGCTCTTGCAAGTATGGTAAACCTTCAGGCATGATATCGTTGAAGAGGATTTTACCTACAGTTGTAAGCAAGATTTTGTGTTTTTGCTCTTCTGTCCAAGGTTTATTTAGGCTATCTGTTGCGATACCGACACGTGAGTGAAGGTGAACATAACCATTACGGTAAGCCATGACAGCTTCGTCACGATCCTTGAAGACCATACCTTCGCCTTCACGACCAGCTTCTTCCATGGTCAAGTAGTAGTTACCCAAAACCATGTCCTGAGATGGAGTAACAACCGGTTTACCATCTTTAGGTTCAAGATATGCTCAGCAGCCAACATCAAGATACGAGCTTCTGCTTGGGCTTCTTCTGAAAGCGGTACGTGGATGGCCATTTGGTCACCGTCAAAGTCGGCATTATAGGCTTCACAGACAAGTGGGTGCAAGCGAAGGGCTTTACCGTCAATCAAGACAGGTTCAAAGGCTTGGATACCCAAACGGTGAAGGGTAGGTGCGCGGTTCAAAAGCACTGGGTGTTCTTTGATAACTTCTTCGAGGATATCCCAGATACGTTCATCTCCACGTTCTACCAAACGTTTAGCGGCTTTAACGTTTTGCACAATATCACGAGCTACGATTTCACGCATGACGAATGGTTTGAAGAGCTCGATCGCCATTTCACGTGGCACACCACATTGGTACATCTTAAGAGTTGGACCAACGGCGATTACAGAACGTCCTGAGAAGTCAACACGTTTACCGAGCAAGTTTTGACGGAAGCGTCCCTGTTTACCTTTAAGCATGTGGCTCAATGATTTAAGTGGACGGCTACCTGGTCCTGTAATCGGACGACCACGACGACCATTGTCAATCAAAGCATCTACTGCTTCTTGAAGCATACGCTTCTCATTCTGAACGATGATACCTGGTGCATTCAACTCAAGCAAACGAGCCAAACGGTTGTTACGGTTGATAACACGGCGGTATAGGTCGTTCAAGTCAGATGAGGCAAAACGGCCACCATCCAACTGCAACATTGGACGAAGATCTGGTGGAATAACCGGAAGGATGTTAAGAATCATCCATTCAGGTTTGTTCCCAGACTTGTGAAAAGCATCCAAAACATCTAAACGACGGATAGCTTTCACACGTTTTTGTCCAGTAGCTGTTTTCAACTCTTCTTTGAGTTCAGCAATTTCTTTTTCAAGGTCTACTTGCTTCAAGAGGTCTTGGATAGCTTCGGCACCCATTTTAGCAACAAATGATCCGTAACCAAACTCACGCAAGCGCTCACGGTATTCGCGCTCTGTCATGATAGACTTGTGCTCAAGTGGAGTATCCTTAGGATCGATAACCACATAAGCTGCAAAGTAGATAACTTCCTCGAGAGCACGAGGACTCATGTCAAGGGTCAAGCCCATACGGCTTGGGATACCCTTGAAATACCAGATGTGAGATACAGGAGCTTTCAATTCGATATGTCCCATACGTTCACGACGAACTTTAGTACGCGTTACTTCAACCCCACAACGGTCACAAACAATTCCTCTGTATCGAATACGTTTGTACTTACCACAAGCACATTCCCAGTCTTTTGTAGGACCAAAGATGACTTCGTCAAATAGTCCTTCACGTTCTGGTTTCAACGTACGGTAATTGATTGTTTCAGGTTTTTTGACTTCTCCATAAGACCATGAACGGACTTTACTTGGAGAAGCTAGCGTGATTTGCATACTTTTAAAACGATTTACATCAACCACTATTTCTACCCTTTCTATTATAAGTGAACTACTTATTCTTGTTCAGTAGCTTCCGCTTTTGCTTTTTCTTCCGCTTCAAAGGCCGCTTTCGCCTCTTGAGCTGCTTTTTCGCGGGCTTTTTCAAGGTCATCTACGTGGATGACATCTTCGTCCATTCCTTCATCAAGGTCACGAAGTTCCACTTCCTGATCATCTTCATCAAGAACACGCATGTCAAGACCAAGAGATTGCAATTCTTTTACAAGAACTCGGAAGGATTCTGGCACACCTGGTTTTGGAATTGGTTTTCCTTTTGTAATTGCTTCATAAGCTTTCAAACGTCCGTTAATATCGTCAGACTTGTAAGTCAAGATTTCTTGAAGAACATTTGATGCGCCATAGGCTTCAAGCGCCCAAACCTCCATCTCACCGAAACGTTGTCCACCAAACTGAGCTTTACCTCCGAGTGGTTGTTGCGTAACAGTTGAGTATGGTCCGACTGAACGTGCGTGCAATTTATCATCAACCATGTGGTGAAGCTTGATCATGTACATGACACCAACTGACACACGGTTATCAAATGGTTCACCAGTACGCCCGTCGTATAGGATAGTCTTAGCATCGCTATCCATACCTGCTTCTTTAACAGTGTCCCAAAGATCTTCTGAACTTGCTCCGTCAAAGACAGGCGTTGCGATGTGAATACCAAGAGTACGAGCTGCCATACCAAGGTGAAGTTCCATAACCTGACCGATATTCATACGTGATGGTACCCCAAGTGGGTTCAACATAATGTCGACTGGAGTTCCATCTGGAAGGTAAGGCATGTCTTCTACAGGAACGATACGAGAGACAACCCCTTTATTTCCGTGACGTCCGGCCATCTTATCTCCGACCTTGATCTTACGTTTTTGAGCGATGTATACTCGAACCAGCATATTGACACCAGATTGCAATTCATCACCGTTTGCACGTGTAAAGATTTTTACATCACGAACGACACCATCGGCACCGTGTGGTACACGAAGGGAAGTGTCACGTACTTCACGAGATTTGTCTCCGAAGATAGCGTGCAAGAGACGCTCTTCAGCAGAAAGATCTTTTTCACCCTTAGGTGTTACTTTACCTACAAGGATATCCCCTTCTTTAACCTCAGCACCGATACGGATAATACCCATCTCGTCGAGGTCTTTAAGGGCATCTTCACCAACGTTTGGAATTTCACGAGTGATTTCTTCAGGCCCAAGCTTTGTATCGCGAGTTTCTGATTCGTATTCTTCGAGGTGGACAGATGTGTAAACATCGTCTTTGACCAAGCGTTCGCTCATGATAACGGCATCCTCGAAGTTGTAACCTTCCCATGTCATGTAGGCAACGATTGGGTTTTGTCCAAGCGCCATTTCACCTTTCTCCATAGAAGGTCCATCAGCAATGAAGTCACCTTTTTCGATGACGTCGCCAACTCGAACAAGGGTACGTTGGTTATAAGCAGTACCTGAGTTTGAACGACGGAATTTTTGGATATGGTATACATCAAGAGACCCATCTTCACGACGAACTTCTACCTTGTCCGCGTCCGCATAGGTAACTTTACCACCATGTTGCGCAATAACCGCAGCTCCTGAGTCGTGGGCTGCTTGGTATTCCATACCAGTACCAACGAAAGGTGCTTTAGGATCGATCAAAGGAACAGCCTGACGTTGCATGTTGGCACCCATGAGGGCACGGTTGGAGTCATCGTTTTCCAAGAATGGAATACATGCTGTCGCTACGGCAACTACCTGTTTAGGAGAAACATCCATATAGTCAACGCTTGATGCTGGATATTCTTGGTTAACCCCTTGGTGACGTCCCATGACAACTTTTTCAGCAAAAGTGCCGTCAGCGTTCAATTTAGAGTTAGCCTGAGCTACTGTGTATTCATCTTCTTCATCGGCAGTCAACCAAACAATTTCATTGGTAACTTTACCACTTGCACGGTCAACCTTACGGTATGGTGTTTGAATGAAACCATACTTGTTGAGGTGCCCGTATGAAGACAAGTTGTTGATCAAACCAATGTTTGGTCCTTCAGGTGTTTCGATTGGACACATACGACCATAGTGAGTGTAGTGCACGTCACGCACTTCATATCCAGCGCGGTCACGTGTCAAACCACCAGGCCCTAAGGCTGACAAACGACGTTTGTGTGATAATTCTGACAGAGGGTTGTGTTGGTCCATGAACTGTGACAACTGTGATGAACCAAAGAATTCTTTGACTGCAGCTGTTACAGGGCGGATGTTGATGATTTGTTGCGGCGTCAAGACTTCATTGTCCTGAACTGACATACGCTCACGAACATTACGTTCCATACGAGAAAGTCCTAGACGAACTTGATTAGCAAGCAATTCACCAACAGCACGGATACGACGGTTTCCAAGGTGGTCAATGTCATCAACACGACCAATTCCTTCAGCCAAGTTAAGGAAGTAGCTCATTTCAGCCAGGATATCCGCAGGAGTGATGGTACGAACCTTGTCATCTGGATTTGCATTACCAATGATAGTTACAACACGGTCTGGATCAGTAGGCGCAACTACCTTGAATTTTTGAAGTACTACTGGTTCTGTCAATACCGCTGAATCATTTGGTGTGTATACAATCTTGTTCAAGTCGCCGTCCAAGTGACTTTCGATACTCTCGATAATATCACGAGTCATGATAGTCCCTTTTTCTACCAAGATTTCACCAGTTTCAGGGTCTACCAATGGTTCTGCAATAGTTTGGTTGAGTAGGCGTGTTTTAATATTAAGTTTCTTGTTAATCTTGTAGCGTCCAACGGCAGCCAAGTCATAACGACGTGGATCAAAGAAACGAGCTACAAGCAAGGTACGTGAACTCTCAGCTGTTTTTGGCTCACCTGGACGAAGGCGTTCGTAGATTTCTTTCAAGGCTTCGTCAGTACGAGAGTCCATAGGATTCTTATGGATATCTTTTTCTACTGTATTGCGAACCAACTCGCTATCACCGAAGATATCAAAGATTTCATCATCACCTGAGAAACCAAGTGCACGAACCAAAGTCGTAAATGGGATTTTACGAGTACGGTCGATACGAGTGTAGGCAATGTCTTTTGAGTCGCTTTCAAGTTCCAACCAGGCTCCACGGTTAGGGATAACAGTTGAACCGTAACCAACTTTACCGTTTTTTTGTCTACTTTATCGTTAAAGTAAACACCAGGAGAACGAACCAACTGTGATACAATGATACGCTCACCACCATTGATGATGAAGGTACCCATCTCAGTCATGATTGGGAAATCTCCAAAGAAGACTTCTTGAGTTTTGATTTCGCCAGTTTCTTTGTTAATCAAACGGAAAGTTACAAAGATTGGCGCAGAGTAGCTAGCATCATGGATACGTGCTTCCTCTAGCGTGTATTTTGGTTCTTTGATTTCGTAGCCAACAAACTCCAACTCCATAGTTTCTGTAAAGTTTGCAATTGGCAATACGTCTTCAAACACTTCCTTAAGACCATGATCTAGGAAATCTTTAAATGAATCTGTTTGAATTTCAATCAAATTTGGTAAGTCAAGAACTTCTTTGATTCTTGAAAAACTACGACGGGTACGATGTTTCCCGTATTGAACGTCATGTCCTGCCAAGATGATTCTCCTTTTAGTTAAAATTCCAAGCCTAATTATCTAGACCTTTGATTATCGTTAGATGGTTAACAAACCCCTATCACCTTATCCTTCTAGGTAATTTTCAGAATCTTTAAATCTCTGTTACAGATACTAAAAAAACTGAAAAAAAGCACAAAAAGAGCAGCTAAATCTGACTTTTTCAGAAGATTTAACTGCTGTGAGCCTTGTCTGGACAATATTTCAGACAAAACCTACGACAAATGATTAATCATATTATACTTGATTTTCTCTGATTTTTCAAGGGCTTTGCTTGTTTTTTTCTTACTTTAGTATAGGTGGTCATCGTTTTCTGAAAAGGTAATTTTCTAGAAAATTAGTTCTTGTTATATGAACAGGGCAGTTTCTATTAATGAACCTAGCAACCAACTAAAAACCCCTCTTTAGGTTGTGAGTTGACATCTTATATACCGAAAAAGAATAAAACGATATACCCAAAAGAGGACAATGCTGATTAATTCAACTTGCTTGACAAAAGCGCTTCTTAGTGGTTTAATATACCCCGTAAGGGTATATTTGGAGGTGCCTATGTTTCACTTATTTACAAAAATTGATAGTATTTCTACCAGCGAATTAGAAGCTAAACTCAAGGAACCGATTCAGCTACTGGACGTTCGGACGCCTACGGAATTCCGTAGAGGTCATATCAAAAATGCCAAGAATGTTCCTCTATCGGAAATCGGATCTTACACACCTGCGACAAATGAAACACTTTATGTCATTTGTCATTCTGGTGTCCGAAGTAAGATGGCTGCTAAAAAGCTCAAGAAAAAAGGCTATGATGTTATCAACGTCCGAGGCGGCATGATCGCTTGGACAGGTAAGGTCATCTAAAAGTTCAAAGGAGAAAGCCAATGAAAATTATCATTATCGGAGGAGTTGCAGGCGGTATGTCAGCAGCAACCCGTCTCAGACGTCTCATGGAAGACGCTGAAATCACTATTTTTGAGAAAGGTCCCTTTGTTTCCTTTGCAAACTGCGGACTTCCTTACTATGTTTCAGGAGAAATTGCCAGTCGTGATAGTTTATTAGTTCAAACACCTGAAAGTCTCAAGGCACGGTTTAATCTTGATGTGCGACCATTTCACGAGGTCATTCAGATTTCACCAGAAAATCACACTGTCACTGTCCGGCACGATGGTCAGGAATTCACCGAGAGTTACGACAAGTTGATTCTCTCTCCAGGGGCTAAACCTTTTGTGCCTAACATTGAAGGATTGGAGAAGGCTAAAAACGTCTTCACACTTCGTAATGTTCCCGATCTCGATAAAATTATGGCAGCCTTGGACAATCATCCAAAAGAAGCTGTCGTCATTGGTGCAGGCTTTATCGGTCTTGAAATGGCTGAAAACTTATCAAATCGTGGATTACAAGTCACCATCGTGGAAAAAGCACTCCATGTCTTGCCACCATTAGATCAAGAAATGGCAGCATTTGTCCAAGCAGAATTGCTAGCAAATGGCGTCCGTGTTATCACTTCTCAATCTGCAACTCGATTTGAAGACCAAGGAAAAGTCATCGTTCTCGAAAACGGTCAGGAGATTCGTTCTGATCTCACCATCCTCTCTGTTGGTGTAGAGCCTGAAAATGGACTGGCCAAATCTTCGGGAATCGAACTCGGACTTCGTGGAGGTATCTTGGTCGATGAAAACTATGAAACTAGTCAGAAAGACATTTATGCAGTAGGGGATGCTATTATCGTCAAACAAGAAATTTCAGGACAAGAGGCCCTTATCTCTCTAGCTTCTCCTGCTAACCGTCAAGGACGTCAGGTGGCAGATGTGATTGCGGGAATGGAGCGCAAAAACAAGGGTAGTATCGGTACTGCTATCGTTCGTGCCTTTGGTATGTCCGCTGCTTCGACAGGTCTCAGCGAGCGTACTCTTCGTGCCAGCCAAATCCCATATAAAGCACTTCATGTCAGCGGGAAAGATCATGCTGGTTATTATCCAGGAGCTACTGATATTACCTTGAAACTCCTCTTCGACCCAACCAGCGGAAAAATCTACGGCGCCCAAGGAGTCGGAGAAAAAGGGGTCGACAAGCGAATCGATATCCTAGCAACTGCTATTAAAGCAAATCTCACTGTCTTCGATTTACCAGAATTAGAGTTTACCTATGCACCGCCATTTGGTTCTGCCAAAGATCCAGTAAATATGCTGGGATATGCAGCCTTGAATATTATCGAAGGGCTCAGCGACAATATTCAGTGGTACCAACTAGAAGACGAACTGGCTAAAGGCAAAAAGTTCATAGATGTACGAACAAGTAACGAGTTCCAAAGTGGTAGAATCAAGGTCGATACCATCCACATTCCATTGAATGAACTACGGGATCGCTTGGACGAACTAAATAAAAACCAAGCCTATATTGTCAGCTGCCACAGTGGTTTGCGCAGCTATATCGCAGAGCGTATTCTCAAGCAAGCAGGATTTTCCGTGCAAAACCTTGACGGCGCTTATTCCCTATATAAAATGGCTAATCCAGAAGGAGTAGAATATGGTAACTAATATCAGCATGGCTGACTTTTATGAAAAATACCAAAATGAAAACCTAGATCTTATCGATGTACGTGAAGTGCATGAATACCAAGCAGGACATGCACCGGGTGCAAAGAATATTCCTTTAAGCACCTTGGAGCACGGCTACAAAGAACTCAAATCTGATCAAGAATACTATATCATATGCCAAGGTGGTGGGCGTTCCGCGACTGCCTGTCAATTTCTCAGAACCCAAGGTCTGGCTGTCACCAATGTAGAAGGTGGCATGAACCACTGGCCTGGTGATGTTGAGTAAATAAAATCAAAAAGAGCAATTGGTCTACTTTCAATAAGACCAACTGCTCTTTTAATCATTTGTTCACTATTTAGGAGAAACGCTATTTTATATTACTTGCGTTTAATCAAGTATTTAACTGCCTTTTCCAAGCGTTCCTTCTGTGCTTGAGGATCCTCTAGAGGGTCGTTAATGCAAGCTGTTAAATTCTCCGTTATCATCAGTTCAATAATACGATCAACACTGGATCGAACTGCCGTTAATTGAGTAATGATATCGACACAATCACGCTCTTCCTCCATCATCTTTTGGATACCCCGCAATTGACCTTCTGAGCGTTTGAGGCGTGTAATGTACTTTGATTTTGTCATCTCTTTATCCTTAAACGATTTTTCTACATTATATCTCTAATAAAGGGCTTTGTCAAAAGTATCACTTTTTAGTAGTCAAAGCCTTCTAACCCCCACTCTCACATGAGTAACAATCCCATCTTTATCTGTAATGGTGAATTCTGAAGAGAAAACCCATTGAAGCTGCCCTTGCCGATCCTGTGCTTGCGTAAACAGATTGACCAAATACTCTTTGTTCTCAACTTCAACGACATAGTAGGCTAGCCCCACCTTTCCATGCTCACGTCGAGCTAAGTTTTTGCCACCCCATTCATTAACTGCTAGATGATGATGGTAATCTCCTGATGCAATCCAACTAGCGTGTGGAATCGTGAATTTATCCTCAAGACCAAGAGACTCTTGGTAGAATGCACTCGCTTCTTGGCTATTTTTACAGATAGATGAACGTGCCCCATACGTGTGCCACTTGCAATTGCAAAAGGCTCTATTTCTTTTCCTAGTTGGTAGATATCTTGAGCAGAGAGTTCTTCTGTAACACCAATAATTCGCCCGTCCTCACGAATATCCCAGACTGTCACAGGCTTATCTCTATAGAGTTCTATGCCATTACCCTCCAGGTCTTCTAGATAGATAGCCTCACTATAGCCATGATCAGCTCCACCAACTAATGGAATCTTTTAGTCTAACAAGTGTTTAAAAAGATATGCCAAATCTTCACGAGTCGGCAAAAGAAGTGCCATATGATAAAGACCATAACTTTGCTTAGGATTGCTAATGTCATCTGTCTTAATTAGCCGAACTAGCGGTTTCCCACCGGCACCTAAAAGAACTTCTTTTTCCGATTGATTCAAAATCTCCAACCCAAGCAACTGATGATAAAATGCTGTCTGACTTTCTAAGTCCTTGACATTTAAAGCTACTTCAGCTAAATAAATCTGACTATTATATTCGTAAATCATAGAAAACCTCTCTTTGTTGTAACTATTTTTATTACATTTATTGTACTCCCTTCTCAGCCAATGTCAATCTAGATGCTCAACGCTGATAAAACAAGAAAAATCCTCCCCATGTAGGAAGGATTGTTTGGATTTAATGAGCCAACATTTCTTGAGCAATCTCTTGACCTGATAAGCCATCTGGATAGTAGGTTGGCCAGTTGTCCATCTCTTCAAAGAGGGCTTCTTGGCTAGTGCCTCCAAGGAAGATATGGAAATGCTCTGCCTTGACTGGAGCAATATTATGGTCGCTAAACTGAACATACTTAAATTGTCCAGCATCCGCATCTGTCGCTTCAAAGAGGAAGCGTACTCCCACGATTTCCTTTCTTATAAGTCAATATTTTCTTGCCGACATACTTGTAAGTATATTTCTTACTTTGGCCACCTTGGATGAATTCCATAGTATTATCCGTGATGTTAATCTTGGTCACATCTGTTTGGTAACCCTTTTGATAGTAGGCCTTATATTCATCCTTGGTCATCTTACCAGTCAATTTAGCTTTGTAGTCAAAGACTTGGTCAAGAGTCCCATCCTCAAGTAAAGGATAGACAGACTGCCAGTTGCCAGCATAATTACTTAGGGTACGGTCCTTAACATCTGCATCCTCAAAGTAGCCATTTTGAACGGTTTTAGTTTCCTCTACTTTTTCTGGTTCAATCTCTGCTCCTGCCTGATCAGTTGTCTGCTTGAGAGACTTGAGATTTTTCTCCATGACAGAGATATAGTTTTCTCCAGCCTTCATGTCCTCTTCGGTCAAGCTTTCAAGAGGATTCAGAACATCTAACTTCACTCCTGTTTCTTTTGAGAGGGTATTGGCTAGGGCTTGAGAAGCATTTTCTTCAAAGTAGATATAAGAGATTTTATTTTTCTTGATGTACTCGGTCAATTCTGCCAAACGGCTTGCTGAAGGCTCATCATCAGGTGAAAGACCTGAGATAGAAACTTGATTGAGTCCGTAGTCCAAGGCTAGATAACGGAAGGCTGCGTGTTGAGTCACAAAACTCTTTTGCTTAGCATTAGAAAGCCCTTCACTATAGGCCTTATCCAAGGCTTGTAGTTTTTCGATATAGGCTGCTGCATTTTGTTCAAAAGTCGCCTTCTTATCTGGGTAGTCAGCTGAAAGACTATCACGGATATGTTCTACAAGTTTGATCGCACGCGCAGGAGACAACCATACATGAGGATCATACTCGTGATGATGACCTTCTTCACCGTGATTATGGTCTTCCTCTTCTTCACTTCCTGGAAGAAGCAACATATCTCCAGTAGCCTTGATTGTTTTTACTTTTTTCGCATCTAGTGAATCTAAAAGCTTGGGAACCCATGTTTCCATGTTCTCATTTTCATAAACAAAGGCATCAGCGTCTTGAATTTTAGCGACTGCCTTAGGTGATGGTTCATAATCATGTGGCTCTGTTCCAGCCCCGATTAAGAGTTCGACATTGGCTGTGTCCCCTGCTACTTGCTTGGTGAATTCGTAGACAGGGTAGAATGTTGTGACAATATTTAATTTTCCGTCTTCCTGTTTTTGATTAGAACAAGCGACTAAGAACAAGGTCACAAGACTTGCCAAAAGTAGGCTTAGTTTTTTCATTTACTTCTCCTATTTGATAAAACGTTTGAGTAAGCTGACTAACAAAAAGACAACTACAAAGATAATGGTAATACTTGCACTTGGTGGTGTCTCTGCATAATAGGAGATATAAAGTCCCGCAACCATGCCTAGAAAACCAATGGCACTCGCAAGAATCATCACTGAACTAAAGTTCTTCCCTAAACGCAAAGCGATACTAGCTGGCAAAACCATGATAGTTGATACCAAAAGTGCCCCTGCAGCTGGAATCATAAGAGCAATAGCCACACCAGTTACCATGTTAAAGAGAATAGACATGGTACGCACTGGAAGTCCATCGACAAAAGCTGTGTCCTCGTCAAAGGTCAGGATATACATGGGTCTTAAAAAGAGGAAGGTTAAGACCAAAACAACTGCCGCAATGACAAAGAGCCCAATTACCTGCTCTTGACTAATAGTCACGATAGAACCAAAGAGGTATTGGTCCAAACTCATCGAGCTAGAGCTCTTACCCTTACTCATAACAATGAGTGAAACCGCAAGACCTGTTGACATGAGGATAGCTGTCCCAATCTCCATAAAACTTTTTATAAACCGTACGTAGGTATTCAAGGAAGACCGCTGCAATCAAGACAATCACAATGGTTGAGATGGTCGGAGAGATCCCCAAAACCAAACCAAAGGCAACACCCGAAAGCGAGACGTGGCTGAGAGTATCACTCATAAGACTCTGACGACGCAAGATGAGGAAGGTCCCAAGAACTGGTGAAAAGAGACTCATGGCAATAACTGCCAAAAAGGCTCGCTGCATAAAATCATAAGACAATAGATTAAGCATGCTCCACCTCCTGATCACTTTCATGGACATTGAAACAACGCCATGGCGAATCCTGGTCTCGGACCAGGTGGATATTACGATCTGCGTAGTCCTTAACTTCTTCAGGATCGTGAGTAATCATCAAAACAGCCTTGCCATGATGGTGGGCGCTGTGATGCATGAGTTCATAAAACTCATCCTTGGTTCCCGCATCCATCCCTGTCGTCGGCTCATCCAAGATAAAGATATCAGGATCTGAAGCAAACATACGTGCGATAACAGCCCTTTGCTTTTGCCCGCCAGAAAGGGAACCAATCCTTTTGTCTCGATGTTCCCACATTCCAACAGAGTTTAAACTAGCCTTGATATGTTCCTCATCATGGGCATTCAAACGACGGAACCAGCCTTTTCTTGGATAGCGACCTGATTTTACGAATTCATAAACAGTGCTCGGAAAGCCTGCATTAAAACTTGCAATTTGTTGAGGAAGGTAGGCAATTCTTAATTTCGTCCCACGAGTGTTGGTCTTTGAAATGGTAACTTTGCCAAATCTTGGTTGTAGAATACCAAGACTGGCCTTGATAAGAGTCGTCTTGGCAGCTCCATTTTCTCCAGTGAGGGTGACAAATTCCCCACTATCAACACTATAGTTGATGTGCTCAAGCACAGGTTCCTTGTCATAATAGAAGGACAAATCCTCTACTGTGATGTATCTCATTACTTGATTTCTCCTACTAAAGCAGTTAAAAACCGCTGGATAATTTTTTGTTCGTCAGATGTAAACTGGTTACAACTTGTTCATAAGTCGAAAGAGTGTGCTCATGATGATGATGATGTTCCTCAGCAATCGGTCTGGCTAGGTCTGTCAGTTGATAAAAAATGACTCGAGCATCCTTGGGATCCTTTGATGTCTCCAACATCCCCTCTTTAATCAAAGATTTTATAGCCTTGGTAACGGCTGCTTGACTGACATTGAGACGGCGCGCCAACTCAGAGTTGGTTAGCGACTCCTCTGATAAAAGCATAAGAATATGCTCCTGGGTATTGGTTAAAGCCACATTGCTGGTACAATGGCCAATAAGGATTTCATGCTGGTTTTCAGCCTTGAGGATAATTTCATTTAAAAAAAGATCAATGTCTTTTGCTAATTGTCTCATGAACTTCCCCTTTCTTAGTTATCTTTTTCCTAAAACAATATAGATCACCACAGATTCTTTTACTGGTTAATTATATCATAAACCAAAAAAGAATCAAGAAAAAGATGAAAACACCTAATATGTTTTCATCTTCTTAATCTCTTTTTACTTACCCTTATTCAAATGAAGAGGCCGTTACAACACTGTCAATTACCAAAAATCATTCATTACAAAGAGCCCAAAACAAGGTTCAGGCTCTTTTGCTATTTATTGAAAAATCTTTAATATTCCCATCGTAATTTGCCCAATCCTGGCTAAAGAAGCGGTCATTCATTTGGTAAATAGGTGCTGTTGTTGGATTGCTCAAAAAAGGATTTACAACCTTATCAAACGCCAACCAGCCTAACCAACCGATATGAATCGTATCCTTGACAAAATAAGGTTCATCACCGTTTTTTGAAAAATCAGCAATATTGGTGAATCCTTGGCTTTCCAACTGGTAACGAATTTTTTCGACAGAATGTTGATACATTTCCTCACTCAGTCCAGTATAATCCATCCATTTTTTATTGACAGGTTGAAAGACAAAGAGCACATTCACCTTGGACTTGGCAAATTGATCGAGCACTAGCTGCAAATCATTGTACTCAGAAGACTTGAGAAAGTTGTAATTTTTTTGATAACCTTCCCACTTTTTCAAATCTTTCATTATCTGAGTATTGTAAAAATGGTTCTCCATTCCCAAATCATTATTGGTTGTATTTTCTTCACCCTCTTTTCGAGCGATTTTTTCCAATTCTTCATAAGAAAATTGGTCTGGGAGACTGCTCAAATATTTTTCAATATGATCTTTATACTCTAATCGACCTCGAATCAAGAATTGGCCAAAAAGAGCAGCTTGTTTTTCGTTGAACTCTGCAGAAGCTGTAATAATTGAATGATTAAAGTCCGACAATTGCTCGTTCTTAGCCAACTTCTCAACAATCCCCTTCATCGGTACGCTTGGATTCTGCTTCAAGAGTCTATTAGCCGCATACTGAGTGGCCACATCCCCAGATTGATTTTCCAAGAAGGCAGTCAACTGATCATTGTTAAAATAAGTTTGAAAAATAGTCGGGTCATGATCCTCTTTTGTAAACCACTGTGGAGAGATTACAAATACCGCTTGTTTATTTTCAAGTTCAGACGTAATTTGTTGCATCCCAAAATACTGAATAAGTGAAGCAGCTCCTGCCTGCCCCATAAAATAAGGTCGGTAGGAGCGATTGTACTTTTCAGCTAATACTCCTGGATGCATGCTGTCGAAACGAATCCATTCACTTGATCCAAAGAAAGGGACAAAACGCATATCGGGATCTGTAAGAGCTCTTACTTTTTGACTTCTTTCCTTAAAGCTTTCTGCACTTATCGAAGCCGCAGAGTATTTCTCCTCCGTCAGATTATGGCTTCTTGTACTTGGATAAAAAAAGATCAATAGAAGAACCAACAATCCCGCTACAAAGATAGGCCCAAAGATCAGCCACAAGCGTTTAAGCATTCTTTAACTCCGTAATCCCTGCTACGATTTTATTAGCCGTATTCCAATCGTCACGACCAAATTCTGTAACCGGGACACGAATATCAAAGCGGTTTTCGATTTCCACAATCAATTCAACCGTTCCCATACTGTCCAAGACACCAGCATCGAAAAGATCTTCATCCATCATGTCAGAAACATTTTCCATAAATAATTCATCGATAATTTCAATAACTTCTGATTTGATATCCATTTTTAAATCTCCTTCTATTTTTTAATTCCATTTATTTTTTAAACCATAAATCATTCAAAAATCCAGAAAAGATTAAGAATGAAACCATCACGACATGGAAGGTTATAACCATGCCAAGCAACTGAATCCAACGGTTCTCAGGAAAAGGTGGTTGCCCTGCTTTTTTCCGTTCTTTATTGAGCGTTTTTTTCTTTCGAACCCAGACATCATTAATGACTAAGCCCACTCCATGAAAGAGCCCGTAAACGATATAAAACCATGTTATCCCATGCCAGAACCCCATAAGGAGCATGTTCAGGACATAGGCGACACTTGAAGTCACATTTCGATTCTTAAAAAGCTTCTTTCTCGTCATCACCATGACCATGCGCATAAAGACAAAATCACGGAACCAGAAGGATAAACTCATGTGCCAACGATTCCAAAACTCTTTCAAATCTCTTGACAAGAAAGGTTTGTTGAAGTTAATCGGACTACGAATTCCCATCAGATTTGAAATAGCCATAGCAAACATAGAGTAACCTGCAAAATCAAAGAAGAGTTCCAAACCAAATGTGTACATGATGGCCACTACATAATAGTTAAAGACGCCACCTGTTTGTAAAGCTAAATTCTTTAGTGGTGGTAATAAAATCTCGCCTAAAATATGAGCTAGGATAAATTTATACAGAAATCCCCACATGATATACCGAACGGACTCGGCTAGCATATCTAGCAACTCATCGCGCTCTGGTATCGTCCTATAATTTTCATTAAAACGTTTGAAACGATCAATAGGGCCACTTGAAAATGTCGGCATAAAGAGAAGAAAACGCAAATACTCCCACATTTTCAAATCCTTAATAACTCCATCTCTAAGTTCGATGATGATTCCCACTGAACGAAAAGTCAGATAAGAAATTCCGATAAAACCTAACAAGGACTGTGTTCCATTAATAGCTGGCTGTACCTTGACAAAGATGATGGGAAGCAATGATAATAAACTTACTAGGTAGAAAATCCATTTACCATCTCGGACTTTTCGATATTGCTTGTAAAAAGAACCAGTACCATTTGCCAAATTAGATAGATTCCTAAGGCAGCTAATTGATTGGTCTTGCCTCCCGTCAACATAGTGACTATAAAGAACAAACTAACCAATATTTCATACCAGCCAAAACGTTTTTTGAAAAAAAGACCGATAAAGATTGGCAAAATAGCAGTAATCACATACAAAAAGTACTGCGGATTCCCATAAGGCTCAATATGAGGAAGCTGTTTAAGAAGCTCCATCATCTATTATTTACCTCATTGATTAAGCCTTTAATGTCAATCTTGCCATTCGGAGTTAGTGGCAATTCCTTTCTATAAAGGAACTTAGACGGCATCATGTAAGACATCATAATATCTTCCAAGTCTTCCTTGATCGCTTTGGTAATATCAATCTCGCGCTCAAATTGTTCTTTGACTCCATCTTTTAAGATGACATAGGCCAAGAGATTTTGAACCTTGTGATCTTTGTTATAACGCGGTACTGCAACAGCCGATTCGATATACTTCGATTTGTTCAAGTTTTGAGAAACATCCTCAAGTTCGATACGGTAACCATTAAACTTGATCTGGAAGTCCATCCGTCCACCATAGAGAAGGAGGCCTTCATCTGTCATGGTTCCGACATCTCCCGTATGATAGGCTGGAAGTCCTTCAAATTCGAAGAAGGCTTCTGCTGTTTTCTCTGGATTATTCATATAACCTTTTGAAACAGCTGGTCCAGACACGATAATTTCCCCTTGCTCTCCATTTGGCAATTTGTTCCCTTCCTCATCAATGATAAAGGTTGGAGAATCTTCTTTGGTATAGCCGATTGGCAAGCGTTTAAGAGTCGCTAACATCTCATCTGTGATAGCCACTGCCGACAAGGCAACGGTTGCTTCCGTTGGCCCATAAGCATTGATGATACGCGCATTTGGGAAACGCTCGCGCAATTTCTGAGCGGTTTTAACGGTCAACTCTTCCCCATCAAAGTAGAAATGGGTGATGCCTGGCATCTTTTCAGCATTGAAATCTTCAGACAGCATGGCCATATCTGCAAAAGATGGAGTCGAAGTCCAGATAGCAATTGGAAGAGAAAAGATAGTTGCAAAGAGTTGTTTGAAGTCTTGAGTAATGGCTGATGGAAGGGCAAAAAGGGTTCCTCCAAGAGCCAAAGTTGGTGCCCAATACATGACAGACAAGTCAAAGGAATAGGGCGGTTGCGCCAACATTTGCGGACGTTCTGGCGTTGCAAACTCCTTATCTGTAATCATCCAGTTGGTGAAGCTGAGCAAGTTATCATGCGAAATCTGCACTCCTTTTGGCTTTCCGGTTGTCCCCGAAGTAAAGATGATGTAGTAGTTATCATCCCCTTTGACCGGATGTTGCATGTCGTAAGCATTCTGAGCCGCATAAGCTTCACGCACTTGCTCCAAGGACATGATTGGAGCAGCTGGGTTTTCGATTGGAAACTCATTGATGGCAATAATCAGGCTTGGCTCAGCCACTTCAAGAATGGCAGACACGCGCTCCAAAGCAGAATGGCTATCAATTGGGATATAAGCATGGCCAGATTTGGTCAAGGCCACAAAGGTTGCTAACATTTCATATTCTTGTCCACCAAAGACCACAACAGGAGACTTTTCAGGAAGTCCCATTTGGTCGATGTGGGCAGCCAAGCTATCTGAATCAGTCTTCAATTGGCCATAGGTATGTTCCTCACCAAGGACATTGTAAACCGGATAGTCTGGTTGTAGTTGCGCATAACATTCAATTGTCTCGATCATATCAGTAATTGGTTGGTTTGACACGGATAGGAGTCTCCTTTAAGTTAAAATTCATTATAGATAAAACTGCCTTGAGCCTGACCAAGATAACTAAAAAAAGTAAAAGTAGGCCCAAGAAAAATAATAAAATACAAGGCTGTCCGACCAAGAAAGAGATAGAGTTCTTTTCTCTGTTTCATCAAGAAAAACCTTTCATTCCTGTAATTTTCAACTAAAAATAAAATCAATTTCTTACTAATTTATTTTTTTCTGCTATTATACCACTTTATAAACTATTTTTTTCAATTGTTCACCGTTCATTCCCACTACATTTCAACAACATTAAGTTGTTCCATATGATACCTTCTAATGATAGCTTTAAGGCTTTTTCAGTATAGATCACATTGGGAGCTACAATAAAGTAGGCTCTATACTACCTATAGAAGATTTCCCACTATAAATATTATAGAGCCTTATCTTATGTCTCACTTTAAGGGTGGAATTTCCTTTATCTAGAGATTTTTTTATAATATGTAATCTTAAAATTCACTATAGATGAAATCTTGAATGTTCGAAAAAAATCGGTCACAAAACAGTAGATTACGATGCTTAAAAATAACTGTGTAGAAAAAAACAAGGTCCACAATAGTAAACGATGTGTGCAGTTAGTTTCATTTTGCAAATTTGTAAAGTTCTTTTTTTCAACTTCCATCCATCCTTTTCACCCCAACATGCATCACGTCAAATAAAAAGTAATCTTCATACTCTTTATTTCCATAGTTTAACACCGTAGCACCGTGGTTTTTGGCAATATTTTCTATTTTTTTGTAAGTTTCTTCACGCATTTCTCGTGAAACACCTGTGTAATCATTCCATTTACCATTTACAGGAAAGATAATGACTTCAACTTCAATTCCCAATTCCTTTGCAACTGTCAAGAAGAGTTCCATATCTGAATACTCTGGTGACTCTATGTAGCTTAAGTCTTTGTTAGAATCTTTCAACGAAGCATAGCGGTCTCTCAAGTAGGTATTGTAGTAGTTATTATCCACAGCATAATCATTGTTATCTGTTTTCTTTTTAACTTCTTCTACAAACTGATCTGTCATCTGCTCCCAATTATAATGCGGAGTTTCATCCCCTAATGAAGGATAATCTGCTTTTGCATGATTCTCATAGAATTTTCGCTTAAGCTTAAAAGAGTAAACTGCATTGTCTAATTCCAACAGTTTTTTATCAATGATTGTTCCTTTTCCTTCTATAAAATAGCTTTTATACTTTTTATAGATATCATTTTGTTGTTTGTTTCCTTTGGTAATCTCAATAATGCGATTAATCAGTTTTTCTTTCGTTTCCTTACTGATTTTCTCGTTATCTAGCATGTGAAATATGTTCCTGAGAGGCCTTGTTTAAGAAGGCGTCTTGATGAGTCCCATCCTTTTCGAACCATTGAACAGACTCTACAATGGCTACTTTTCGCTTACTCATAGCCCCCTCAATCGAGCTCAAGGTTGTAGCTTGAATGATATTTTGAGAATAACTGGTTCCTATCTGCATAATATTAAAATCATTGTAGTTAAAAATTTTATTGGGATGGTAATTCTCATTTATCGTCGCAACTAACTCTGAGGAACCCATTAGAACTAGTGTATTGGGAGTGATATTATTTGTTAGAATATCTCTACTTTTATACTTTTCATAAGAAGTGCTGTAGCGAATACTATTGTCCTTGACTTTATAATAGTCGTCAATCTTCTTGACATATGTCACATTTAAAAAGAGCAAGAGTCGCAATTACGAGCACAAGCGATAGTAAAAAAATGCTTTTTAACTTAATCATCTTGTTTTGTCCAATCTCCTTGTTTTAGCAGATCTCTTTATCTACTTAGAATTGCCATAATTATCTTATAAGGTTCACCTGAAAAGATAAAGAAGCCAAACATAACTAAATTCATGGTCACAAACCAACTTATTAGCTTGTACCAAGTTTTATTTTTTTATGTTTCTTATAAAAAGTGCTTTTTCTTTTGATAAATTTCAAATCCAGACATCAAGATTCCATGGTAAAAAAACCATAAGCAATGTAGCTGACACTAATTCCATGCCAAAATCCCATAACCAACATGTTGACCATATAGGCATAGGCTGCATTGTGTAATCTATTCTTAAACCATTTCTTTCTGATAACCTGCATCAAAACTCTTGAAAATACGAAATCTCTCAACCATGTTGACAAGGTGATGTGCCATCTAGTCCAGAAATCCTTGATATCAATACTCAAGAAAGGTTTATTGAAATTCATCGGTGTCTGAATACCCAAAACATTACTGCTTCCAACAGCCATCAAACTATACCCCGCAAAGTCAAAGAACAGATAGAGAGTATACAGGTACATATATTTGATTGAGTAGACAACTGTACCAGTATTGCTTAGAGCAAGTAGTATCTGGTAAACATAGGTTGATAAAACAACCTTGTAGAGAAGGCCTAAAACGATGCGATAAATACCATCACCTGCTAACTCTAGGTAGTCTTTTCTAGGCATGACTTCATTGATCTCTTTTAGAAATCTTCTGCTACGATCGATTGGCCCAGAACTAACTGTAGGGAAAAAGAGTAGAAACTGCAGATAATCTTTTACACTGATTTTTTCTTTGATTAAACCATCCGATATTTCTAGCATGATCTGAATGGTCTTAAAGGACATGTAGGAAATCCCAATAAAAGCCAACAAATGTAGCTGGGTTATTGCAAAGACTTTATTGACCACTAAAGGTAAAATGGATAACATAACTAGAGGTTTTAACCGTTTTGAATCCATTCTTTGTGCTATGAAAACTAGGACATATTGGTAGATGATGAAAGCCAATAGATAAACAACCATGGATTTACTCTTACCATAGATGGCTCCTGCAAATAAAATTGACAGACTTAAGATATAATAATCCTTACGCTTGCCAAAAATAGTTTAAAAACAAAAGCCAGTCAGTAAAAACCACAAACAATAGAAGGAAAAAAACTCATTCCCCTCAAAATAATTCATACCAGATGGACTCCTTTCTCTTTTTCTCATCTCCTGATTTGTCATTTTAGGATTAGTCCCTATCATATTATCAAGGATAATTAGCTTTATTAATTATATCATAATTTAAAAAAACTATATACTTCTATTATCCAATTTCCTAAATAAAAAAACCAATGACTCTTACCACTAAACCCCAATAACGAGACAAAATTATTTACAAAATAAATAAAATCCAAGAGTAAAAAAATTAACTTGACTCAGCTTTTTCCCACCAAGTCTCCTAAATATATTCGTTACCCCTTTCATTTTTCTCCTTCAAGTGGAACATAATATAAAAAAATGCCAGAATAATCCTCAGAACTAGCAAACACCCCACTCCACCTTTTAAGCATTTTTATGCTAAAATAGTAGCTATGGATAAAATTATTAAAACTATATCAGAAAGCGGGGCTTTTCGTGCTTTTGTCCTTGACAGCACGGAAACAGTCCGAACCGCTCAAGAAAAACATCAAACCCAAGCTAGTTCAACCGTAGCGCTTGGCCGTACACTTATCGCCAGCCAAATTCTTGCTGCCAATGAGAAAGGAAACACCAAGCTGACTGTTAAAGTTCTTGGAACGAGCTCCCTCGGTGCCATTATCACAGTTGCAGATACCAAGGGTAACGTCAAAGGCTACGTTCAAAACCCTGGTGTTGACATTAAAAAGACTGCAACAGGCGAAGTCCTAGTAGGTCCTTTTGTCGGAAACGGTCAATTCCTAGTCATTACTGACTACGGCACTGGTAATCCTTATAACTCTATGACTCCCCTCATCTCTGGAGAAATCGGTGAAGACCTTGCTTTCTACCTAACAGAAAGCCAGCAAACCCCTTCAGCTGTTGGCCTTAATGTACTTTTAGATGAAGAAGACAAGGTCAAGGTCGCAGGTGGTTTCCTGCTCCAAGTTTTACCAGGAGCCAAGGAAGAAGAAATTGCTCGCTTCGAAAAACGCATCCAAGAAATGCCAGCTATTTCTACACTTCTTGAAAGTGAGGATCACATCGAAGCTCTTCTAAAAGCTATCTACGGAGATGAATCCTACAAACGTCTGTCCGAAGAAGAAATTCGTTTCCAATGCGACTGCAGTAAAGAACGCTTTATGAACGCTCTAGCTAGCCTGCCAAGCTCTGACCTGCAAGAAATGAAGGATGAAGATCACGGGGCAGAAATCACTTGTCAATTTTGCCAAACTACTTATAATTTCGATGAAAATGACCTGGAGGAACTCATTCGTGACAAATCTTAATACACCTTTTATGATTGGGAACGTCGAGATCCCAAACCGGACGGTCCTCGCACCCATGGCAGGTGTGACCAACTCAGCCTTTCGTACTATCGCAAAAGAACTTGGCGCAGGGCTCGTTGTTATGGAAATGGTCTCTGACAAAGGTATCCAATACAACAACGAAAAAACTCTTCATATGCTTCATATTGATGAAGGAGAGAACCCAGTTTCTATCCAGCTCTTTGGTAGTGACGAAGATAGCCTCGCACGCGCAGCAGAATTTATCCAAGAAAATACCAAGACCGATATCGTCGATATCAACATGGGCTGCCCAGTGAATAAAATCGTGAAAAACGAGGCAGGTGCTATGTGGCTCAAAGACCCTGATAAGATATACTCTATCATCAACAAGGTCCAATCTGTCCTTGATATCCCTCTCACTGTCAAAATGCGTACAGGCTGGTCTGACCCATCCCTAGCAGTTGAGAATGCCCTAGCCGCTGAAGCTGCTGGTGTTTCTGCCCTTGCTATGCACGGTCGTACACGCGAGCAAATGTATACTGGCCATGCGGACCTTGAGACTCTCCACAAGGTTGCTCAGGCCCTAACCAAGATTCCATTTATCGCAAACGGTGACATCCGCACTGTCCAAGAAGCTAAGCAACGTATCGAGGAAGTCGGTGCCGACGCTGTTATGATTGGACGTGCAGCAATGGGAAACCCTTACCTCTTTAACCAAATCAACCACTACTTTGAAACTGGAGAAATCCTACCTGATTTGACCTTCGAGGACAAGATGAAAATTGCTTACGAGCATTTGAAACGCTTGATTGACCTCAAAGGTGAGAATATTGCAGTCCGTGAATTCCGTGGACTAGCTCCTCACTACCTTCGAGGCACATCTGGTGCTGCTAAACTCCGTGGAGCTATTTCACAAGCAAGTACGCTTGCAGAGATTGAAGCCCTCTTGCAATTAGATAAAGCATAATAAAGATATCTCAAAAACCCGTCATTCAATTGAATGACGGATTTTCTTGTTTTGTTAGGAAAAGATTAAAATACTAGTTATGGTTGAACCAAAGCGACGCTAGAAACAGTACCATCCGCTCCTGTTGTAATTTGGATGACTTTTCCACCACCTACTTTAGCATTGTATTTGCCATCATCAAGTGTGTAAGAATATCCTTGAACAGAATAGTTCTCTTTCTTTCCATCAGTAGTTTCTACAGTAAATTGGCCTCCAGATGAAACCGTGATAGTTTCTCCGTTGCCCCCTTTCCAATTACCAGCTGCGGCTGAGAAATCTCCATCAACCATTGTTAGGACACCTTTATAACGTTTGTTGTGTTCTGCTTGCTTGTCATGAAGTTTACGATCAGTTGTTGGGTCATAGCTTGATTGAGCAGTTTGACTAGACCGACTCGCTTGTGCTTGTTGATTTGAAGTAGCTTGAGAATTATTCCCTTGGGTCGGTTGTTTGTCTTGACTTTGCTTACTGTTATCTGTTTTTTTAGTTTCTTGTCCTTGAGTGCCTGAGTTTGAACTTTGCTTAGAAGCACTTGTGTTTTGTTCTGTTGTTGATGTTGTTGATGTAGTAGTTGTTGTTTTTGGTTTACTTTCTTTGGCTGAAGAACTTGCCTTACTACTAGAAGTAGCTTGAGTAGTCGTGTTCGATTTATCACTGCTAGTATTTTCTTTCTTGTTTCCGCAAGCTCCCAAAAGTAGAGTTGAAGCCAATACAGTTGCTGCCATCAATTTAATAGAAGTTTTATTTTTTTCATATCTTACTCCTTCTGTAATGAATTTGAAATATTACGAAATATTTTTTTGTAATGTTATTGTAATCCTTATTTTTAAATCTGTCAATTATTTATAGCAGATTTTTTTAAATTTATTTTTTTAGTATCTCTTTCTATACTTATTATCTCCTTTGCCCTCCTATATCTATCATTCGAAATAAAAAAACAAAAATTGAAAAAAACTCCCATGTTGCATTAAAATATATTCTATTGATACTTGATTATCTTTGCTATACTTTTTAAAAGTGTAATCGCTTGCATTTTTTTCTTGAAGAGCTATAATAAAATTGAAATAGGATATTGGAGGTGTAGGCTCATGTCAAGCAAATATTACAAATATCTTCCTTGGTTGATTATTGGTGCTTTCTGGTCTTATCAGTCTGCAAGTCGCTATGCTCAGACTACATTTGATTTATTTTATTTAACCACAATCTTCATGATTGTTTATGTGGCTCTAATGTACTTACACGAACATTATTTAAAATATAAATACAAAGATTTATTCATTCGTTTTATGAGTAATCCTAAAAAAGATAAACATCCTTAAACAAAAAGAGGCCGGGAAAAATCCCGACCTCGCTTTTTTATGACTAATAAGTCTTTGATACGATGGCTGAATTGACTTTTGACACAAACTTTATTTCCTCTATTCTCAAGCTCAACCAGTCATCGGATTTATTGAAACTTCTCAGGACTGAAACTAGGAAACCAAAACTTAGGCTATCGATTTCTGCTCCCAAGCTTTTTATTTCAATCGATAGGTTTTTCTTGGTTTCTTTTTAGGCACTCGTTTGAGTCCAACTTCTTCTATATACTCACCGTATTTTACGAGGAAATTATTGCTGACGATTGGTCGTCCTGGGTTGATGAGATTGACTAATTCGGTACCTTCATAGACAGTGAATTCCTCCTCTAGCAGATAGAGAAAGGTCGGATTCCAGTCAAGACGCCCTTGGATTCGTTTAATAGACTCTTGGATAATGGCATAATGGTCAAAGGCAAAGGCTTGCTCCCCCAGCTCTAGTCCCTCTAGGAAGCACTTGCCCGTCTGAAAATCAACATCGACAAAAACCACATCCTTAGCATCATCACCAGCTTGAACGAGATCAAGTGTGCGGCTAGGTAGATACACCAAGTGGGCGATAGTAACCGTCCAGCCCCGCGGATCACGACCTGGAGTAGATACTGTCATCAACTGTTCGATTTTTTCCAAAGGAAGGTCAAGGTTAACCTCCTCTCTCACTTCACGCTGACAAGCATACCTTGCATCTTCGTTCTTATCCATAAAACCACCGACCAAAGCCAAACAGTTTTGATAAGGATGGGCCTTGCGACGAATTAGTAAGAGTTTGATTTTCCCTTCCACAAAGCAATAAGCTACCATATCCACCGTCACGCTCGGTTTTTCATACTGAGGAAGATCCTGTTTGCAGTACCAGTCTAAAAATTCCTTCTCAGTCGCATGAATCTCAAAATATTCTCTTTCTTTCATTCCAGCTGGAATCTTCTGACTAATCATCATCCACTTCCTTTCTGATACTACAATGTAAGCTTCTTTAGCAATAAGAACTAGGGATATCCCTAGTTCTTATTCTCTAAACAATCTCAAATTTTAACTGACCAGCTTTGACACCAATCTTAAGGGTCTTGCCTGCTTCCAATTCTCCTTTGAGTAAGAGTTCAGCTAGTTTGTCTTCCACTTCAGTTTGTAGAGTTCTACGAAGCGGTCGCGCACCCATCTCTGGATCATAGCCATGTTGGGCTAAAAGTTTTAGAGCAGATGCTTGAAGTTTTAAGTCTACCCCTTTTTCTGCCAAGCTTGCAATCAAAGGTTTGACCATAATCTTAACCACTTCCTGCATATCTTGACTTGACAAGCTGTGGAAGACCACCTTTTCGTCAATACGGTTGATAAACTCTGGACGATAAGCTTTTTTCAACTCTTCAAACATACGTTTTTCCATATTTTCCTGGTCAAAACGAATATCTCGAGCTCCAAAACCGACTGTCTTATCATCACGAAGGGAAGTCGCACCAAGGTTTGATGTCATAATAATGATGGTATTTGAGAAGTCAACCTTGCGTCCCTTGCTATCTGTCAGAACTCCGTCATCCAAGACCTGTAAGAGGACATTAAAGATGTCTGGGTGAGCCTTTTCTACTTCGTCAAAGAGCAGAACTGAGTATGGTTTGTTGCGAACCTTCTCGGTCAACTCCCCACCTTCTTCGTAGCCTACATAGCCTGGAGGGGCACCATTGAGACGACTGGCCGCAAATTTCTCCATATATTCACTCATATCAAAACGGATAAGGGCAGATTCATCATCAAAGAGGACCTCTGCCAAGGCCTTGGCTAACTCTGTCTTACCGACACCAGTTGGTCCTAAGAACATAAAGGAACCAATCGGGCGTTTATTGTTACGAATACCAGATTGATTACGGCGAATAGCGCGGCTAATACTTGAGACTGCCTGTTCTTGTCCAATAACACGCTTGTGAAGTTCAGCCTCCCAAATTAAGGTACTTCTTAGCATCGGTTTGAGTTAGTTTTTGAACTGGGATTCCTGACAAACGACTGAGTGTTGTCAAGATATCAGACTCCGTTACCGAGTCTTCATAGACAGGCAATTCCTGTTCTTTTGAAATCAGCTGAGCTGCTTGTTTCCACTTGCCGTCCATCAGAGCCTTATCAGCTGGAGATAAATCTGACTCATTGGCTTTCACATGCTTCGATTTGTTTTGCACAGTGGCAGCCGCTTCATCCAAAAGATCAATAGCGGAGTCTGGTAAATGACGGCTGGTTAGGTAACGGTGAGCCATTTTGACAGCTGTATCGACTGCATTATCTGTAATTTGAACATGATGATGTTTCTCGTATGTTGCTTTCAAGCCCTGCAAAATCGCAATACTATCTGCCAAACTTGGCTCTTCAATCGTTACTTTAGCAAAGCGACGAGAAAGCGCCGCATCCTTTTCGATATGTTTTTGATATTCTTCTTGAGTTGTAGCTCCGACCGTTCTCAGAGTACCACGTGCCAAGGCAGGTTTTAAATGTTAGCTACATCCAAAGTCGAATCAATTCCACTACCCGATCCCATGATGGTGTGGAGCTCGTCGATAAAGAGAATAACCTGACCATCTTCCTCAATGTCTTTGATGATGTTGTTCATGCGCTCTTCAAAATCACCACGGAAACGGGTTCCGGCAACCACATTCATCAAATCAAGCTCTAAGACTCGCATCTTAGCCATTTCAACAGGTACATCCCCACTAGCAATACGCTGAGCTAGCCCAAGCGCCAGAGCTGTTTTACCGACACCAGCATCTCCAACTAAGACAGGATTATTCTTTGTCTTCCGACTCAAGATTTGAATCATGCGAGAAATTTCTTGGTCACGACCGATGACGGGTTCCAACTTCCCAGAACGAGCTTGTTCTGTAAGATCATGGGTATAATCCTCTAAGCCACCACTCGGATTTTGAGGCATTCCCATCATATTGGCCATAGAATTTTGCTTATCTGCTACTGAACGATGACGTTGACGAAGGGCCTTCAAATCTTCTCTAGTCCATCCAGCACGCGCTTCAAGTTTGCGACGAAGTCCAGCAATCTTAACCTGGTCCTTCTTGTCTTCGTAAGAAAATCCAGATTGCTCTAGGATACGAGTAGCTAAGGCATTCCCATCATGCAAAATAGCATAGAGAACATGTTCAGTTCCCAAAACTTTTGCATGCACTACAGAAGCAATATGTTCAGCCTCTAGAAACAAAACTTTCAAACGGTGTGAAAAAGAAAGCTCCTGATACTCTTCTTTATCGCCGTGCTTTGCCTCTGTCAGTTCTGCTGCAACTTCCTCCAAACGATCAATTTCATATGGAAATTCATTTAAGGTCGCCCCAGCTACACTGTAATTATGATTTGCCATTGCGATCAATAGGTGCCAAGACTCTAAGTATTCTGCCTCATAATGACTTGCTACTAGAAAGGCACTTTCTATACATTCTTTCAATGCTTTTGAATATTTCATGTGGTCTTATTTTCCTTTTCTATCTACCTCTTGTAGTAACTGCTTAAGCATATTAGCACGGATTAGATTTGCTTCCTCGCCTAAAATACGGTCTGTAGCCATAGCTACTACTAAATTCATCTCTTGGCTAGTCAACAAATCTTGCTCAAACAAGAGTCTTAAAACATCTTCAAAAACAACCTGGCTAACTTCTTCACCTACTGAATACAACAAATCTCGAAGCATTTCATGATGATTGGAGAATTCAATTCGTCCAATACGGATATAGCCTCCACCACCTCGTTTACTCTCAACTAGATAGCCTCTACTTTCTGTAAAACGAGTTTTGATAACATAGTTAATTTGACTAGGAACTACTTGAAAAGTATCCGCTAATTGGCTTCGTTGCAATTCAACCATCCCTGACTGCTCCAAAATAGCCTTGATATAAGCTTCTATATGGTCTGATGTATTTTTAAATCTCATAGCACTCCACCTCTTTCTTTAAACCTTGACTATTTTTGACTATTATACCGAATTTTTCGATTTTTTTAAAGAAAAAAGAGAGCAAGTAAAGAATAAACTTCACCAACTCCCTTTATTTCTAACTATTTAAGCCCAACTCTTCTAAAATTTGTCGTTTATAGGCAATTTTTTGAACTTCCTTATCTTCAGTTTCAGACCAGTCGAGTTTAATTTCAGAAACAATCTGCCCAGGGCGATTTTTCAAGATATAGATGCGGTCACTAAGGTTAAGGGCCTCCTCGATACTATGCGTAATGATGAGCGTCGTCAACCCTAGCTGTTTGTGAATCTCCAGATACCAGGCATGAAGTTCCATCTTAGTCATCTCATCCAAAGCGCTAAAGGCCTCATCTAAAAGAAAGAGCTTGTGCCCAAAAAGGTATGTGCGGAGTAAGGCCACACGCTGGCGCATCCCTCCGCTGAGTTCGTGAGGATACTTATCCCGTACCGCCATTAGCTGAAAGGTCGCAAGGATTTCATCCGCTTTGGCAATAGCTTCTGCCTTATCCACCTTTGGATCAAGAGAGGTAGGATGATATTGCCAAGCACCGTCTTGTGCTCCAAAAGCAGATCCTTTTGCAACATATAACTCACGCGCCCCTTGGGATTTTCCTCTCCATCAAGAATGATTCGCCCTGACTGGACTTCTAAAATGCCTGCAATCAGGTTAAAGAGGGTAGTCTTTCCTACACCACTGGGGCCTAGGATAGAGACCACTTCACCCGAAGTCACTTGTAGGTTAATATCCTCTAAAATCTTTTCAGCATCGTAGGCATAACTTACGTGTTCTAGTCTAATTTCTGTCATTATTTTACAAATTCGTTAGTAAATCCTTTATCAGTCAAGTCTTCTTTAAGGATACCATTTTCTTTATCCCATTTGTAGAAGGCATTCCAACGATCAGCGTCAAATTGTCCCCATTTTTCCTTGTCGCTTGCATACTCTTTTGACAAGTATTTTTGAGATTCGATAACAAAGTCACGTTTTTCCTTTAACTCAGGGGCATTCTTGATCAAGATATCAGCCGCTTCTTCTGGGTGATCCATAGCGTATTGGTAGCCTTTTTTGATAGCTTGGATGACTTTACGAGCTTCTTCTTTGTTATCTTTTAGATAGTCGTTGTTAGCGATGATGACTGGTGAGTAGTAGTCAAACTCTTTGACGTAGTCTTTCAAATACATAAAGTTGGCATCCACACCTTGCGATTTAGCAAGAATGCCGTCCCAACCATAATAAATCCAAGCAGAGTCAAAAACGCCATTGGCAATCGGTGTGATTGAGTTTGAGTCGTTGTTTGGTACTTTTTCGACCTTCTCAAAGTCTCCACCTTGTGATTCTACCAAGGTTTTCAACATAGCAAGCTCAGTTGGGTCATTCCAAGTTCCGTATTTCTTCCCAACCAAGTCTTTTGGACTAGTTACATTATCAGATTTACGAGAGATGATACCTGATGTATTGTGCTCAACGATAGCGGCAACGGCAGTGATTCCTGCCCCTTTTTCCAATTTCTTAGCCATGTAGTCTTGGAAATAGATAGCAAATGGCGCCTTGCCATTGATTACCAAGTCAGATGAGCTTTCTTCTGGTGGCAATTTCAAATCAACATCCACTCCAGCTTCTTTGAAATAACCTTTTTCCTTGGCAACATACAACCCTGTGTGGTTAGTGTTTGGTGTCCAGTCTAGGATAAAGTCAATCTTTTTGACTTCTGCTTCTTTGTTATCCTTAGAAGCTGTTCCTTGGCCACAAGCCACAAGCACAACAGCTAGAAGAGCTGTTACAAGCGTTAAAAACACTTTCCATGTTTTCTTCATTTTTATTTCCTCTTTTCTTTTTTCAAAACGCTCTTTAAGTGCGTTTCCATTTAATCACATATTTTTCACTGATATCGACTAGCTTCATACCCAGAAGGCTAATCAGCGATACCAAAATAATAATCGCGAACATGGTATCATACTGAAACAGTTTCTTGGACTGAATCATGTAGACACCAAGTCCTTCAAAGCCTCCCAACCACTCGGATACAACTGTTGTGATAAAGGCGTAGGAGACACTGACCCTCAATCCTGCATAAAAGTAGGGCAGGCTGACAGGGATTTTAAAATGCCAAAGGATTTGCCAAGGATTTGCTCGCATCAAACTAAACAAGGTCAGCATGTCCTTGTCACAATGCCTAAATCCATCCAAAATACTGACGATGATAGGAAAAGTTGTCGTCAAGATAATCAAGACAATCTTGGGCAAGATTCCATAACCAAGCCACAAAACCAGAATAGGCGCTATGGCAATGGTCGGTATGGTCTGGACAACCACCATCATTGGGTAAATCAGGTCATTTAACCAGCCCAGACTATCCATAAGGACGGCCATGATACAGGCTATCAAGACACCCAAGACCAAACCTAACAAGGCTACTCTCAAGGTTGCCCAGCTGTGGTACCAGAGAAATTCTCTGTCACGAACAAAAGACTGAAGGATTTCAAGTGGTGTCGGCAAGATAAACTTTGGTAAGAGTTTTAACAAACCCGCTACCTGCCAAAGAGATAAGACACCCAAAAATCCTAGCAGACTAATGTGCCGTCTCATTATATTTTTCAAGTTTCTCATCGATGCTTAAAATCTCTCCTACATTTATTTTCACATTGGCAAAAACATTGTCTGCCCCTTGACCTGCCACTTCTAACGCTTCTTTGAGAATGCGCATGAGTTGATCAAAGTCTCCCTCTAAAACTGTTTCAAAGGGTGTCACCACCATGGTCACTCCTTGAGTTTGCAGATAAGCAATGACTTGATCAATAACAGCTATGCGATCAATTCCTTGTGATAAGGGCAGGACTTGTAAAGCAATGCTTGCCTTCATTTAAACCTCCTTCTAATTTTCAGTTTTCCTTTGTAAAAAAAGAAAAACCTCTTTCATATATGAAAAAGGTGCAGAATTCGGCTAAGTAATCGTTCCCTACGCTGGCATTACCCAGATCAGGTGCGGTCGAAGTTTAACACTTCCTCTCAGACTGTACACAGACTCCCATATATTATATGGATATATAATAGCTTAATAATGGCCTAATGTCAAGGTTTCTGCTCATATAAAAAGAGGCGTTCATTCGCCTCTTACTCTAATATTATTTGCATTTTAGCCATTTTATTTACAACATAGGTGCAAATAACTGTGTCACTTCTTTTATCAACATTTGATACCAAGTAGGATTTATGGTGTCAGAGAAGATTTCTTGAGATTGTTCAAAAATATTTTCAAAATCCTTGTGAATATCTGCTATTGAATCTGTTTTGTACAGTAATACTGCATTTCATAGTGGTGAACCAAACTACGATAATCTAAGTTAATCGTACCTACAGCTGCAAACCGACCATCAACAATGATTTGTTTACTATGAATAAATCCAGGAGTATATTCGAAAATACGTACCCCAGCTGATAAAAGATCAGGATAAGCTCCTCGTGTTACAAGTTGAATGAGTTTTTTATCCGGTATATGGGGGGTAACTATTCTTACATCTACACCGCGCATAGCTGCATTTTTTATATCTTCCGTCAAATCATAATCAATGATTAGATAAGGAGTTGTGATATAGACGAAATCTGTTGCCTGATTGATAAGGTTTTGATAAACTATTTTCCCTACCTTAGATTTATAAATTGGCTTAGGTCCGCTTCCATAAGGAATGCATAAGCCAGAAGCCGAAACAGCTTGATTCTCTATACGATATTGGTCAAAATTACTAATATCTCCACCGTTAATATACCAGTTCATAAGAAATAATCTTGTAAAGGCTTGAACAGCCGGACCGTCTATCCTAATACCGGTATCTTTCCAATGACCAAAACGTTCAATATGATTGATGTACTCATCCGCTAGATTGATTCCCCCAGTATAGGCAATCTGCCCATCGATCACTAAAATTTTACGGTGATCACGGTTATTGTAAGCTACTGTCATACGAGGAATTACTTTATTAAACTTATGTGCCTCAATCCCTTTGGATCTCAAGTATAGTGTATAATCTCCTGGCAAAGTAACCATACAGCCAATATCATCGTAGAGCATCATAATTTCAACGCCCTGATCAGCCTTTTCTTCAAGAATCTCACGTATACTATCCCACATCAAACCTTCATCAACTATATAGTACTCAAGAAAAATAAATTTTTCTGCAGCTCTCAAGTCCTCTAACATTTGCTGCCACATATCTTCGCCAGAAGAAAAAAACTTAGAAGCAGTTTGGTCATAGACCTCTGAGTTACTATCCATGCTCAGCAAAGATTTTATAATACCATAAGCGGACTTATCCCGCTCTTCTAACTGGTGATGGAGGTTGTAACCAGTATCCTCATGAAATGCGATAGCATTTAACTCCTGAAGCTGTTTCAGTTCCTTTTTTGATAATCTTCTCTCACCAAACATAATATAAAGCAGTGGACCAAATACCGGAAAAAAAGCTACTAAAAGCCAGGTAACCTTGCTCTCTGGTGTCATATTCCGATTAACAATCGATAAGATAGTCGCCACACTTATCAAAACAACAAGAATAATCCAAACATAGGGTACTATCTGACTTAAGAATAGAAACAAAGCAAAAATCAGAATTAACTCTATCAGTATGATTGAAATGCTAAAACCATACTTTGACATCAATAATCGAAATTTCCTAAAACCCATAACTTACACTCATTTACAACATAATCTGTCATTTACAATTTTTAAAAACAACTATTAATTACTAGTATACCTTAGTTAAGGTAAAGATAGCAACTATTTACTAGAAATTAAGAATTTAAAGAAAGAATAATGAAAATAAAAAAGACCTTCTTGGTCTACTTAATAAAAAATATCAATCGGGAAGACAGGATTCGAACCTGCGACACCTTGGTCCCAAACCAAGTACTCTACCAAGCTGAGCTACTTCCCGAAGTAAATAAAAAAATGCACCCTAGAGGAGTCGAACCTCTAACCGCCTGATTCGTAGTCAGGTACTCTATCCAGTTGAGCTAAGGGTGCTCATTTATGCCGAGGACCGGAATCGAACCGGTACGATCGTTACCAATCGCAGGATTTTAAGTCCTGTGCGTCTGCCAGTTCCGCCACCCCGGCCTCTCTAAGCGAACGACGGGGATTCGAACCCGCGACCCCCACCTTGGCAAGGTGGTGTTCTACCACTGAACTACGTTCGCATTCATGACTCTGAATATTAAAAAAAATGCCGGCTACATGACTTGAACACGCGACCCTCTGATTACAAATCAGATGCTCTACCAACTGAGCTAAGCCGGCCTATTTCTATTATGCGGGTTAAGGGACTTGAACCCCCACGCCGTTAAGCGCCAGATCCTAAATCTGGTGCGTCTGCCAATTCCGCCAAACCCGCAATGATGACCCGTACTGGGCTCGAACCAGTGACCCATTGATTAAAAGTCAATTGCTCTACCAACTGAGCTAACGAGTCTTAATAACTTTCGTTATTACGGTCCCGACGGGAATCGAACCCGCGATCTTCGCCGTGACAGGGCGACGTGATAACCGCTACACTACGGGACCTATGGGAGTTAACGGGATCGAACCGCTGACCCTCTGCTTGTAAGGCAGATGCTCTCCCAGCTGAGCTAAACTCCCTCTAGCTAAGCGACTTCCATATCTCACAGGGGGCAACCCCCAACTACTTCCGGCGTTCTAGGGCTTAACTGCTGTGTTCGGCATGGGAACAGGTGTATCTCCTAGGCTATCGTCACTTAACTCTGAGTCATACATACTCAAAATTGAATATCTATCAAATTTCAAGAAAACCTTCGCTTTCATATTCTCAGTTACTTTGGATAAGTCCTCGAGCTATTAGTATTAGTCCGCTACATGTGTCGCCACACTTCCACTTCTAACCTATCTACCTGATCATCTCTCAGGGCTCTTACTGATATAAATCATGGGAAATCTCATCTTGAGGTGGGTTTCACACTTAGATGCTTTCAGCGTTTATCCCTTCCCTACATAGCTACCCAGCGATGCCTTTGGCAAGACAACTGGTACACCAGCGGTAAGTCCACTCTGGTCCTCTCGTACTAGGAGCAGATCCTCTCAAATTTCCTACGCCCGCGACGGATAGGGACCGAACTGTCTCACGACGTTCTGAACCCAGCTCGCGTGCCGCTTTAATGGGCGAACAGCCCAACCCTTGGGACCGACTACAGCCCCAGGATGCGACGAGCCGACATCGAGGTGCCAAACCTCCCCTGTCGATGTGAACTCTTGGGGGAGATAAGCCTGTTATCCCCAGGGTAGCTTTTATCCGTTGAGCGATGGCCCTTCCATACGGAACCACCGGATCACTAAGCCCGACTTTCGTCCCTGCTCGAGTTGTAGCTCTCGCAGTCAAGCTCCCTTATACCTTTACACTCTGCGAATGATTTCCAACCATTCTGAGGGGAACCTTTGGGCGCCTCCGTTACCTTTTAGGAGGCGACCGCCCCAGTCAAACTGCCCGTCAGACACTGTCTCCGATAGGGATCACCTATCTGGGTTAGAGTGGCCATAACACAAGGGTAGTATCCCAACATCGTCTCCTTCGAAACTGGCGTCCCGATCTCATAGACTCCTACCTATCCTGTACATGTGGTACAGACACTCAATATCAAACTGCAGTAAAAGCTCCATGGGGTCTTTCCGTCCTGTCGCGGGTAACCTGCATCTTCACAGGTACTAAAATTTCACCGAGTCTCTCGTTGAGACAGTGCCCAAATCATTACGCCTTTCGTGCGGGTCGGAACTTACCCGACAAGGAATTTCGCTACCTTAGGACCGTTATAGTTACGGCCGCCGTTTACTGGGGCTTCAATTCATACCTTCGCGTTACCGCTAAGCACTCCTCTTAACCTTCCAGCACCGGGCAGGCGTCACCCCCTATACATCATCTTACGATTTAGCAGAGAGCTGTGTTTTTTTGATAAACAGTTGCTTGGGCCTATTCACTGCGGCTGACCTAAAGTCAGCACCCCTTCTCCCGAAGTTACGGGGTCATTTTGCCGAGTTCCTTAACGAGAGTTCTCTCGCTCACCTGAGGCTACTCGCCTCGACTACCTGTGTCGGTTTGCGGTACGGGTAGAGTATGTTTAACGCTAGAAGCTTTTCTTGGCAGTGTGACGTCACTAACTTCGCTACTAAACTTCGCTCCCCATCACAGCTCAATGTTATAGAACTAAGCATTTAACTCAATTCACACCTCACTGCTTAGACAGACTCTTCCAATCGTCTGCTTTAGTTAGCCTACTGCGTCCCTCCATCACTACATACTCTAGTACAGGAATATCAACCTGTTGTCCATCGGATACACCTTTCGGTCTCTCCTTAGGTCCCGACTAACCCAGGGCGGACGAGCCTTCCCCTGGAAACCTTAGTCTTACGGTGGACAGGATTCTCACCTGTCTTTCGCTACTCATACCGGCATTCTCACTTCTATGCGTTCCAGCACTCCTCACGGTACACCTTCATCACACATAGAACGCTCTCCTACCATACCTATAAAGGTATCCACAGCTTCGGTAAATTGTTTTAGCCCCGGTACATTTTCGGCGCAGGGTCACTCGACTAGTGAGCTATTACGCACTCTTTGAATGAATAGCTGCTTCTAAGCTAACATCCTAGTTGTCTGTGCAACCCCACATCCTTTTCCACTTAACAATTATTTTGGGACCTTAGCTGGTGGTCTGGGCTGTTTCCCTTTCGACTACGGATCTTAGCACTCGCAGTCTGACTGCCGACCATAATTCATTGGCATTCGGAGTTTATCTGAGATTGGTAATCCGGGATGGACCCTCACCCAAACAGTGCTCTACCTCCAAGAATCTCTATGTCGACGCTAGCCCTAAAAGCTATTTCGGAGAGAACCAGCTATCTCCAAGTTCGTTTGGAATTTCTCCGCTACCCACAAGTCATCCAAGCACTTTTTCAACGTGCCCTGGTTCGGTCCTCCAGTGCGTCTTACCGCACCTTCAACCTGCTCATGGGTAGGTCACATGGTTTCGGGTCTACGACATGATACTAAAGCGCCCTATTCAGACTCGGTTTCCTGCGGCTCCGTCTCTTCAACTTAACCTCGCATCATATCGTAACTCGCCGGTTCATTCTACAAAAGGCACGCTCTCACCCATTAACGGGCTCGAACTTGTTGTAGGCACACGGTTTCAGGTTCTATTTCACTCCCCTCCCGGGGTGCTTTTCACCTTTCCCTCACGGTACTGGTTCACTATCGGTCACTAGGGAGTATTTAGGGTTGGGAGATGGTCCTCCCAGATTCCGACGGGATTTCACGTGTCCCGCCGTACTCAGGATTCTGCTAGGTACAAAGACTATTTTAAATACGAGGCTATCACTCTCTTTGGCTGATTTTCCCAAACCATTCTTCTATAGTCTTTGAGTCCACATTGCAGTCCTACAACCCCGAAGAGTAAACTCTTCGGTTTGCCCTCCTGCCGTTTCGCTCGCCGCTACTAAGGCAATCGCTTTTGCTTTCTCTTCCTGCAGCTACTTAGATGTTTCAGTTCACTGCGTCTTCCTCCTCATATCCTTAACAGATATGGGTAACAGGCATTACCTGTTGGGTTCCCCCATTCGGAAATCCCTGGATCATCGCTTACTTACAGCTACCCAAGGCATATCGTCGTTTGTCACGTCCTTCTTCGGCTCCTAGTGCCAAGGCATCCACCGTGCGCCCTTATTAACTTAACCTTATTTTTTTGACCTTTCAGTCATAAACTCTTATTAATACTACAGCGTTTTCGGTTTATTTTCTTGTTACTATTTGATATAGATATTCAATTTTTCAATGTGCATGACTTGGTGATCTCTCACCAATGGAGCCTAGCGGGATCGAACCGCTGACCTCCTGCGTGCAAAGCAGGCGCTCTCCCAGCTGAGCTAAGGCCCCACAAGACCTCTCAAGACTAAACAAGACCAATGTGCATTCCTTATCCTTAGAAAGGAGGTGATCCAGCCGCACCTTCCGATACGGCTACCTTGTTACGACTTCACCCCAATCATCTATCCCACCTTAGGCGGCTGGCTCCTAAAAGGTTACCTCACCGACTTCGGGTGTTACAAACTCTCGTGGTGTGACGGGCGGTGTGTACAAGGCCCGGGAACGTATTCACCGCGGCGTGCTGATCCGCGATTACTAGCGATTCCGACTTCATGTAGGCGAGTTGCAGCCTACAATCCGAACTGAGATTGGCTTTAAGAGATTAGCTTGCCGTCACCGGCTTGCGACTCGTTGTACCAACCATTGTAGCACGTGTAGCCCAGGTCATAAGGGGCATGATGATTTGACGTCATCCCCACCTTCCTCCGGTTTATTACCGGCAGTCTCGCTAGAGTGCCCAACTGAATGATGGCAACTAACAATAGGGGTTGCGCTCGTTGCGGGACTTAACCCAACATCTCACGACACGAGCTGACGACAACCATGCACCACCTGTCACCTCTGTCCCGAAGGAAAAACTCTATCTCTAGAGCGGTCAGAGGGATGTCAAGACCTGGTAAGGTTCTTCGCGTTGCTTCGAATTAAACCACATGCTCCACCGCTTGTGCGGGCCCCCGTCAATTCCTTTTGAGTTTCAACCTTGCGGTCGTACTCCCCAGGCGGAGTGCTTAATGCGTTAGCTGCGGCACTAAACCCCGGAAAGGGTCTAACACCCTAGCACTCATCGTTTACGGCGTGGACTACCAGGGTATCTAATCCTGTTTGCTCCCCACGCTTTCGAGCCTCAGCGTCAGTTACAAGCCAGAGAGCCGCTTTCGCCACCGGTGTTCCTCCATATATCTACGCATTTCACCGCTACACATGGAATTCCACTCTCCCTCTTGCACTCAAGTTAAACAGTTTCCAAAGCGTACTATGGTTAAGCCACAGCCTTTAACTTCAGACTTATCTAACCGCCTGCGCTCGCTTTTACGCCCAATAAATCCGGACAACGCTCGGGACCTACGTATTACCGCGGCTGCTGGCACGTAGTTAGCCGTCCCTTTCTGGTAAGATACCGTCACAGTGTGAACTTTCCACTCTCACACTCGTTCTTCTCTTACAACAGAGCTTTACGATCCGAAAAACCTTCTTCACTCACGCGGCGTTGCTCGGTCAGACTTCCGTCCATTGCCGAAGATTCCTACTGCTGCCTCCCGTAGGAGTCTGGGCCGTGTCTCAGTCCCAGTGTGGCCGATCACCCTCTCAGGTCGGCTATGTATCGTTGCCTTGGTGAGCCGTTACCTCACCAACTAGCTAATACAACGCAGGTCCATCTGGTAGTGATGCAATTGCACCTTTTAAGCAGTTATCATGCGATATCTACTCTTATGCGGTATTAGCTATCGTTTCCAATAGTTATCCCCCGCTACCAGGCAGGTTACCTACGCGTTACTCACCCGTTCGCAACTCATCCGGAGAAGCAAGCTCCTCCTTCAGCGTTCTACTTGCATGTATTAGGCACGCCGCCAGCGTTCGTCCTGAGCCAGGATCAAACTCTCATTAAAAGTTTGAGTTCTTACTCATTTCTGTCACTGACAGATTTATTGTTTTTTCATTGTTCAGTACTATAACCTTAGTTATAGTGCCCTGCACATTGGTTCGTCTTGTTCAGTTTTCAAAGGTCTTTGTCTCTCAACCCTCTCGTGAGCGACAACTATATTAGTATATCACAGAGTCCTCTCGTTGTCAATAGCTTTTTCAAACTTTTTTCATCTTCTTCTGCAATATACCAATAGTCCGTACGGGATTCGAACCCGTGTTACCGCCGTGAAAAGGCGGTGTCTTAACCCCTTGACCAACGGACCCGAGCTTTTCGACTCTTTCTATTATACCTACTTTTTTTGCCTTGTCAACTAGTTTGAACAAATTTTTTCTAATATGGTGAAAATTCTTTTAAGAAAATTCGTAGTTCCTTTAACAGCTTCCTTCTTCCTTTAAATCTTTCATCAGCAACTAATTTTTCAAACAGCTCTAAATCATTTTCATTTAAACCCTTTTTATATTTTTTAATCATATCGTGTAGTGCATAGTACTCATCTAACGAGAGCCCTCCATCTGTAATACGGTGACTTATCTCACTGACTTCTTCATATACTTGTCGATCCAATTTTTCTTTTTTTGGCTTTCTTGTCTCACGTATTGCATCCAAAAATTCTATTTCTAAATTTTGTTTTTAAAAATAAGTATATATTTTTTTATCTTTCCCTTCTATCAATTCAGGATGTTCTTGTAACAATTCATACAGACAAATCATGCCTTCTTGATCCCAATCTTCAACTTCCCACAAGTGTAGATAGTATTCTTTTCGACATTTATGAACAATTGCTTTTTAATTCTTGATACTTTTTTTCTAGCATATTTCCTCCTTGTTCTCTAATGAGTATATCAAAGCTTTATAAGAAATAATCCTATTCTTTTCCTCTTGTTCATTTTTTTCCGTCTCTTGTGTCGTTTTTTTTATTTAAATTCTTTTTTTAAAGTCTCTAAAATGTTAAAAACCAAAACAAAATGACAGGATATGATTTCCTGTCATTTTTAAAAATTCTATAAATTACCGGAATAAATCTACAATTGTATCCCAGACTGTTTGTGCTTTTTCCTTAATTTTAGCTTCTGAAATCGCACGGCCAGCTTCATCAACTATATTTTGAGCTTTACTGCGTATATCAGTTAACAAGTCATTTGTTTGTGACTCTATATTTGTAGTCTCATTTTTTATGTTTGCTGGTGCAATACCATTTATTTCATAAGCGTTTTGAACTGTAAATGTGCTTCCTGGTGTATAAGGAAGAATCGTTTCGGATATATTCCTAAATATATGCGCGGCACCATTTGAAGTTGAACCAGCTAGGTAGTGACTCTCATCCGTGGTCGGAAATCCAAGCCAATGGCTAATGACGATATCAGGTGTATATCCAATAACCCATTGATCACTTGTATACTCTGGATTAAAAACAGTTTCTGTTGTTCCTGTTTTCCCAGCCATGACATAATTTTCTGGAGAAGAACTAATACCTGTCCCATTTGTGAAGGTCCCAAGCATCATGCTAGTCATCTTATCAGCTGTAGACTTTTCCATAACTCGTTTTTGGGAATTCTTATGTGTAGCTATGACTTGCCCACTAGCATTCTCAATACGAGTGATAAAGTGAGCTTCTGGCATCAAACCTTCATTTGCAAATGCTGCATAAGCCTGAGCCATCTGAAGTGGATTGGTTTCTACCCCACCACCCAGTGCTACGCCTAATACTCTATCGACACTGCTCATGTTAAGGCCAAACTTTTCACCAGCCTCGAAAGCCTTATCAATTCCAAGTTCTTTCACAGTTGCCACTGCTGGGAGATTTAAAGATTCAGCCAAGGCTTGATACATTGGAATTTCTGGAGCCGTCTTAATGCCTGCATAGTTGTCTACCTTATAATCACCGTACTGCATGGTATGATTGTCTAACTCTTTGTTGATTGACCATCCGGCTTCAACTGCTGGAGTATAGACTACCAGTGGTTTAATAGTTGACCCTGGGCTTCTTTTTGATTGAGTTGCATAGTTAAAATTTCGGAAACCCGGCTTATCGCTTCCAGCAACACGACCAATAACGCCTCGAACTCCGCCTGTTTTTGGCTCTAGTGCAACACTTCCTGATTCAGCATGGGTTCCATCTTCAGCCGTCGGAAACAAGGAGGTATCTTCATAGATGACCTGCATATTAGCTTGGTAATTTTGATCTAGTTCTGTATAAATTCGATAGCCGTTATTAACAATTTCTTCTTCTGTTAAATGATATTTTTCAACTGCTTCATTAACAACTGCATCAAAGTAAGAAGGATAACGGTAGTCTGAAATTTTCCCTTCGTATGCATCGTGCAACTGAGAGGCCATATCAACCCCAGTCGCTTCTGCTTCCCTGTCTTCATCAATATAGCCAGCAGCAACCATATTTTGTAAGACTGTATCCCTACGATTAGTCGAATCCTCAATTGAATTCAATGGATTATATATTTCCGGCCCCTTTAGCATTCCTGCCAAAGTTGCTGCTTGATCTAGAGTTAATTGTGATGCTGAAACTCCGAAGTATTTTTTACTTGCATCTTCAACCCCCCAAACTCCATTACCAAAATAAGCATTATTCAAATACATGGTTAGAATTTCGTTCTTACTATATTTTTTGGTTAATTCCAAAGCTAAGAAGAATTCTTTCGCCTTCCTTTGAATAGTCTGATCTTGTGATAAATAAGCATTTTTAGCCAACTGCTGAGTGATGGTAGAACCCCCACCTGAGCGCCCAGCCGTTAGTATAGCCATGAAGAAACGAGCGTAATTTATCCCATCATTTTTGTAAAAACTGCGGTCTTCCGTCGCAATAACTGCCTTTTGTAAATCTTCGCTAATATCCGTAAGTTCAACATAGGTTCCTTTTTGGCCAGATAAGGCTCCTGCTTCATTCTCCTCTCGATCCAAAATTACCGTTCGAGTCTTCAATGCATTTTGCAAATCTGTTACATTAGTTGATTTGGCCAAGGCGAAAAGATAGACTCCAACAAGTAAACTTGCACTAAGGCCCAGAATAAGAATGATTTTTGTCAGATGGTAGCGACGCCAAAACTTGCGAATGGGCCCAATTTGCCCAGCTTTCTTACGATTACCTCTCGAACGACGCAAGTCACTCTGCTCACTTTCTTCTATTTCAACATCATTAATCTCAATGTCTTGAGTTTCATTTTCTTGAATTTCAGTTTCATCCTTTTTTTAAATAAGGAAAGAAATCTTTCAAATAAATTATCTAATTTCATGCGTTTATTTTATCATCTTCACTTTAGTAAGACAAGAATTTAGCTAGTTTCCCTATCCAAATGATTTGATTTTTGTTACAATATCTGTATGAAATTTACCTTTATAATTCCCGATTCTTTACCTGAGATGACGGTTAAAACTTTCTTAGAAGAACAGTTACTTATTCCTAGAAAAATCCGCCATTTCCTAAGGATAAAAAAGAACATTCTTATCAACCAAAAAGAGGTTCACTGGCAACAAATCATCAAATCAGGAGATAAATGCCAATTAACTTTCGATGAAGAAGATTATCCAACAAAGGAAATCTCACTAGGAAACCCTGATCTCGTACAAGAAGTTTATCAAGATAAGCATTTAATTGTCGTTAACAAACCTGAGGGCACGAAAACTCACAGCAATCAACCGAATGAAATAGCCCTTCTCAATCATGTATCAGCTTATGTCGGTCAAACCTGCTATGTTGTTCATCGTCTTGATATGGAAACCAGTGGCCTCGTTCTCTTTGCTAAAAATCCTTTTATCCTTCCTATTCTCAACCGTTTACTAGAGAAAAAAGAGATTTCTCGTGAGTATTGGGCTCTAGTCGAAGGGACATTTAGAAATAAGGAACTTGTTTTTCGAGATAAAATTGGTCGCAATCGCCATGATCGTAGAAAACGACTTGTTGATCCTAAAAACGGTCAATTCGCTGAAACGACTGTTACTCGATTAAAGAAGTTTGAAGACGGTTCTACACTCATTCGTTGTAAGTTAAAGACCGGAAGAACACACCAAATCCGTGTGCATCTTTCCCACCATCATTATCCTATCCTCGGCGACCCTCTTTACAACCCAAAATCTAAAACAAGCAGATTAATGCTACACGCATTTAGACTTTCCTTCACCCATCCTTTAACTTTGGAGAGGTTAGAGTTAAGTGCTTTATCCGACTCCTTCGAGGCAATATTAAAAGCAAAGGATGACCGTTAAGTCATCCTTTTTCTAAATTAAAAAAGCAAGGTATGAAACCCTGCTTTTTAATATCTCAAGAATTATTTAGCAATTTTTGCGAAGTATTCAAGAGTACGAACAAGTTGTGCAGTGTATGACATTTCGTTGTCGTACCATGATACAACTTTAACCAATTGTTTACCGTCAACGTCAAGAACTTTAGTTTGAGTTGCGTCAAACAATGAACCGTAAGCCATACCTACGATATCTGAAGAAACGATTTGATCTTCAGTGTAACCGTATGATTCGTTAGCCGCTGCTTTCATAGCTGCGTTCACTTCATCAACAGTAACGTTCTTTTCAAGAACTGCAACCAATTCAGTAACTGATCCAGTTGGAGTTGGAACACGTTGTGCAGATCCGTCCAATTTACCGTTCAATTCTGGGATTACAAGACCGATAGCTTTAGCAGCACCAGTTGAGTTAGGAACGATGTTTGCAGCACCAGCGCGAGCACGACGAAGGTCACCACCACGGTGTGGTCCGTCAAGGATCATTTGGTCACCAGTGTAAGCGTGGATAGTAGTCATCAATCCTTCTACAACACCGAAGTTATCTTGAAGAGCTTTAGCCATTGGAGCCAAGCAGTTTGTAGTACATGAAGCACCTGAGATAACTGTTTCAGTACCATCAAGAATGTCGTGGTTAGTGTTAAATACAACTGTTTTAACGTCATTTCCACCAGGAGCAGTGATAACAACTTTTTAGCTCCGCCTGGGTGCAAGTGTTTTTCAGCTGCATCTTTCTTAGCGAAGAATCCAGTTGCTTCAAGAACGATTTCTACACCGTCGTTAGCCCAGTCGATTTGTTCTGGATCACGTTCTGCAGAAACGCGAACGAATTTACCGTTAACTTCGAATCCACCTTCTTTAACTTCCACAGTTCCATCGAAACGACCTTGAGTTGTGTCATATTTCAACAAGTGTGCAAGCATAACTGGGTCTGTAAGGTCGTTGATGCGAGTAACTTCAACACCTTCTACGTTTTGGATACGGCGGAAAGCAAGACGACCAATACGTCCGAAACCGTTAATACCAACTTTAACTACCATTAGTGATTTCCTCCTTATGAAAATCATGAAATTTTTATTGTGAAAAGAGTAACTTGAATCACTACAAATCACCTTTCAACGTTCTTATTATATAACTATTTGAGTTAAATTGCAAGCGCCGGCCTTGATTTTTCTCTTGCTTTTTCTACTTTTCAATTTCTTTCATTTATCAAAGTAGTCTTTTATCTTATTTGCAGATTCTCTATTATTGAGACCTTTCCTCCTTCAATTTCACCTGCCAAAGAGAAAAATAATAAAAGAGACAGGATCACTCCTGTCTCTGGCTGATAATCAATTATTTACGACGTCCTGGACGTTCTGCATAACCATAGTAAGCATCTGCCATGATTTCTTCCATGTCAGCTACCATTGGCAAGCGTGGGTTGGCTGGTGAACATTGGTCTTCGTATGCAAGCAAGGCAATTTCATGCAAGCTGTCTTTCCAAGCTTTTTCATCAATTCCTTGATCCTTGAAGTTCATCTTGATACCTACTGCAACACCAAGGTCGTAAACAGCTTTAGCGTATGCTTCAACTGCTTCTTCTGGAGTTGAGTGAGGCAAACCAAGCATTTTCGCGATGTCTTGGAATTTCTCATCAGCTTTCCAGTAGTTGTATTTAGGCCATGTAGTAGTCTTAGATGGACGAGTTCCGTTGTAACGGATAACGTATGGAAGCAAGATAGCATTTGTACGTCCGTGAACAGTGTGGTGAACCGCACCGATCTTGTGGGCCATTGAGTGACTCATACCAAGGAAGGCATTGGCGAAGGCCATACCTGCCATTGTAGACGCATTATGCATTTTCTCACGAGCTTCTGGATCAGCTGTTTTAACTGATTTTTCTAACCATTCAAATACAAGTTTGATTGATTGAAGGGCGATACCATCTATGTAGTCGTTAGCGAAGTTTGAAGTGTAGGCTTCAGTTGCGTGAGTCAAGACGTCCATACCTGTATCAGCAGTGATGAAATCTGGAACTGATTCAACCAAAGCAGGGTCAACAATCGCAATAGTTGGTGTCAATGAGTAGTCAGCCAATGGATATTTACGGTTATTTTTCTTATCAGAGATAACGGCAAATGGTGTTACTTCTGAACCTGTACCTGAAGTTGTTGGGATACCGATGTACTTCGCTTTCTTACCAAGTGATGGGAAGCGGAAGGCACGTTTACGGATATCCATGAATTTTTGAACCAAGTCACGGAAGTCGACTTCTGGTTGTTCGTAGAAGAGCCACATAACTTTAGCTGCATCCATTGGTGAACCACCACCAAGAGCAATGATTGTATCTGGTTCAAATGCTCTCATAACTTCAGTACCACGTTCTACAGTTGTGATATCTGGATCTGGTTCAACATCTGAGAAAACTTGGACAGTTACACGGTTGCTACGTGCGTTCAATTGATCGATAACTCGTTGAACAAAGCCAAGTTTTTCGATCGATTTGTCAGTAACGATCATAACGCGTTCAATATCTTCACATGTTTGAAGGTATTGGATAGAATTGCGTTCGAAGTAAATTTTTGAAGGAACTTTAAACCATTGCATATTATTTCTACGTTTCCCTACTTTCTTGATGTTTAGAAGGTTAATAGCGCTCACGTTATCACCAACTGAGTTGCGTCCGTATGAACCACATCCAAGTGTCAATGATGGAATGAAGGCATTGTAAACGTCACCGATACCACCAAAAGTAGATGGAGAGTTCCAGATAATACGCATTGCTTTGATTTCTGTACCAAAGCGTTTAGCTAGCTCTTCGTCTTTTGTATGGATAGCTGCTGAGTGACCAAGTCCATTGAACTCAACCATTTGACGAGCTTTTTTAAGTCCATCTTCAGTATCTTCAGCTTTCAATACTGCAATGACTGGTGAAAGTTTTTCACGAGTCAAAGGCTCATTTTCTCCAACTTCCTTACATTCTGCTGCAAGGATATTTGTTCCTTCTGGCACTTTGAAACCTGCTTGTTCTGCAATCCATGTTGCTGGTTTACCAACGATGTCAGCGTTCAATTTTGCTCCAGCACAGTTCTTGCTATTTGCTTTTGCTCCAAAACAGAATTCTTCTAGGAGAGCTTTTTCTTTTTTGTTTACAAAGTAAGTGTGGTAAGATTTAAATTCTGCTACAAATTCATCATACACTTCTTTGTCAATGATAACTGCTTGCTCTGATGCACAGACCATACCATTGTCAAATGATTTAGACATAACGATGTCATGAGCTGCTTGACGAAGGTCAGCGGATTTTTCGATGTAGGCAGGAACGTTCCCGGCACCTACCCCAAGAGCTGGTTTACCACATGAGTAAGCAGCCTTAACCATGGCATTACCACCAGTAGCAAGAATAGTTGCAATACCATCATGATTCATAAGAGCAGCTGTTGCTTCCATAGATGGTTCTGTAATCCATTGTACACAGTTTTCAGGAGCTCCAGCAGCAATCGCAGCATCACGAACGATTTGAGCAGCATGCGCAGAAGATTCTTGAGCAGATGGGTGGAAAGCAAAGACGATTGGATTACGTGTCTTCAATGAGATTAAAGCTTTAAAAATTGCTGTAGATGTTGGGTTTGTTGTAGGTGTAACTCCACAGATAACCCCGACAGGTTCTGCAATTTTAGTCAAGCCAGTAATTGGGTCATCTTCGATAACTCCAACAGTTTTCACACCACGCATGTTGTTTACAACGTGTTCACAAGCAAACAAGTTTTTTGTAGCCTTGTCTTCAAATACACCACGTTCTGTTTCTTCGATTGCATGTTGAGCAAGAATTCCGTGTGCATCAAGTGCTGCAACTGATGCTTTAGCCACAATGTAGTCCACTTGCTCTTGATTTAATTTACGCATTTCCTCAAGTGCAACTAAACCTTTTTGTACCAAACCATCTACGTGCTTCTCTGCAGCAAGTTGTCTTTGTTCAGATGTTACAGTTTTTTTATCAGCCATATTTTCCTCCATAGCTTTAAAGGAATTTATCCCTTTGTTAAATTTTTCACAAGTTTATTATAACTCTTTTTAGAATTTTTGTAAATAGTTTCACATAGATTTTTCATAAATTTTTTTAGGAACTAGTTTTATTACGGGGGATTGAGTTTCTCTAAAACTATTTGGGCAATCAAAAAAGCTCCTTTAGAAAGAAGCTATTTTGATTGTTGGAATAGGCCTTGCTTGAAGTCACCTTCATAGACCAATTGTTGTTCAGTTGTTAATTTCCCTTTTCCCTCTGCCTGCCCATTCACAAAGTCCCCCTCATAAACCCAACCATCTTTGGCTTGGTAAGTTCCCTTTCCATTAAAGGCGCCATTGCTAAAATCTCCAGTATAGGTATCTCCATTAGGAAAAGTAAGGGTCCCTTGTCCATTCATTTTGCCACGGACCAGACTGCCATCGTATACGATTGTATCTCCATCAAGTTTGAGAACAGCCTTTTTAGGTAGACTGCTGTATATAACAAGGATGGCACACAAGCCTATAACTACCACTGTTGCAATCTCTAAACGTGGACGTGTTAGGTAAACACGATATTTTTCATAGAGTTTTTTTACATTATCCATTTTTAGTCTCATTTTCTAAACGAGCTAACCAAGCTTGGCAGCCAGTTAATACTCGATTGTAAGTTTCTTCAAAATCACCTGTGTACCAAGGATCTGGAACACTTTCATCAGCAAAAGGATATATCTTGTGTCGAAAAGCACTAGGACACATTTTTAGTAAATCAGAAACATTAGACTCATCCATGCCAAGAATATAGTCAAAATGCTCAAAATCATCTTTTGAGATTTGTTGTGAGGACTTGGTTACATCATAGTTGATACCATGTGTCTTGAAAATGCCTTGAGTACCCTTGTGAATAGGGTTGCCATGTTCCCAAGATGATGTAGCCCTGCTTTCAATCTGGTAATGGTCTGTTAAGGATTTCATGACAAATTCTGCCATAGGGCTACGACAAATATTGCCCAAACACACAAAGACAATTTTTTTCATTATTTTTCCTTTATATTTATAGAAAAACGGGAATGATTCCACCCCGTTTTAGTCTTCAATTGCTCTACCCTCTTCGATAACTGCTCCCTCAGGAGTAATAGCTTCTTTGATTGGTAATACAGTTTTAATAGCTGCTAGTTCAAAAGTCAAGTATACACCATCAATGTCCAATACAATTGTCTTATTTTCAATATCAACTTCATCAACTGTACCGTATAGTCCACCAATAGTAATAACTTCATAACCTTTTTCAAGCTTACTTAGACTCTCCATACGTTTTTCAGCTTGTTTCCGTTGAGAACGTTGCATGAAAAACATCAAGGCTAGCATTCCTGCGAGCACTATAAAGAATGTAAAATTCCCACCACCCATTTTTTTTACTCCTTTGTATTTCAGATAGAACTACTATATCAAATTTTAACTGTTTTTACAAGATTGCACATTGTATTTATCAGAAGAAAAAATCAGAGCAAAGCCCTGATTTTTCTCATTACAAGTTTTTAACAATATTTACAAGATTCTCAACGGTAAAGCCGTATTCTGCTAAAACTTTTGGGGCTGGAGCAGATGCCCCAAAGCTATCGATACCAAGAACATAGCCATCAAGCCCAACATATTTATACCAGTTTTGGCTAGCACCCATCTCAATTGCTACGCGACGACGAACTGCATTTGGTAGGATTTCTTCTTTATAAGCTGCATCTTGAGCATCAAAAACATCTGTTGAAGGCATACTTACCACGCGCACCTTACCACCTTGACTTGCTAACTCTTTAGCTGCAGAAACTGCAAGATTCACTTCTGAACCAGTTGCAATCAAGATAGTGTCGAAATCTGCTGCATTTTCGTATACAACATAGGCTCCTTTAGCAACCTTGTCAAAGTCTGTCCCTTCTTCTACTGTCAAGTTTTGACGCGACAAAATCAAAGCAGTTGGTATAGTTTTGCTTGTCGCAGCCAAATACCAAGCCGCTTGTGTTTCACGTGCATCTGCTGGGCGGAAGACATTCAAGTTTGGAATAGCACGAAGACCTGCCAAATGTTCAATCGGTTCATGAGTTGGTCCATCTTCACCGACCGCAATAGAATCATGAGTAAGGACGTAAGTTACAGGAAGTCCTTGCAATGCTGACAAGCGTACAGCAGCTTTCAAGTAGTCCGAGAAGACAAAGAATGTTCCACCATAAACTCGAAGTCCACCATGGAGAGCCATCCCATTCAAAACTGTACCCATGGCAAATTCACGAACACCGAATTGGATATTGCGATTCAAACGATTGGCATCATCTTGAAGACCATCAGTCTTAATGTAAGTCATGTTTGAATGAGCAAGATCGGCAGATCCACCTAAAAAGTTTGGCATTTTCTCTGCAACAACATTCAAAGCATCTTGGCTAGAATTACGAGTTGCTTGAGAGAAACCATCTTCTAGCACTGGGAAATCTTCTGGTTTCAACTCAACTGGATCACGTCCATCAATGATTGCTTCCACTTCAGCTGCGAGTTCTGGATAAGCTTCTTTATAATCAGCAACCAATTTTGTCCAAGTTTGGTATGCTTGAGCACCTCGATCCGCAACATTTTCTTTAAAGTCTGCATAAACTTCCGCTGGGATTTCAAAAGGCGCGTAGTCCCAACCAAGCGCTTGACGGGTTGCTGCAGTTTCATCAGCACCAAGAGGAGCACCGTGTACTCCATTTGTCCCTTGCTTATTAGGAGAACCATAACCAATGATTGTTTTAACTTCAATCAAGGATGGTTTCCCTGAAGCCTTAGCTTCTTCGATAGCTGCTTGAATAGCTTCTAGGTCTGTCCCATCTTCTACTAAAACTGTATGCCAACCATAAGCATCATAACGAGCGCGAACATTTTCTGTAAATGAATCTTTTGTTTCACCATCTAAGTTAATGTCATTTGAATCGTAGAGAACAATCAACTTGTCTAGTTTTTGCAAACCTGCGTATGAAGCTGCTTCACTTGATACACCTTCCATCAAGTCCCCATCTCCACAGATCACATAAGTATAATGATCAAAGATATTGTAGCCTTCACGATTATATTTAGCTGCAAGGAAACGTTCTGCTTGTGCAAAACCTGTCGCAGTCGCAATTCCTTGTCCAAGAGGACCTGTAGTCGCATCAACTCCTGCTGTATGACCGAACTCTGGATGCCCTGGGGTTTTTGAGCCCCATTGACGGAAGTTCTTCACTTCATCCATGCTTACATCTTCAAATCCAGATAGGTGAAGAAGAGCATAGAGGAGCATTGATCCATGACCTGCTGAAAGAATAAAACGGTCACGGTTAATCCAGTTTGGCTGTACTGGATTGATACGAAGATTTTTTTGTAAAAAAGATTGTAAGCCATCGGAGCTGCACCCATAACCACCCCTGGGTGACCTGAATTAGCTTTTATTAATAGCGTCAATACCTAAGAAACGAATAGCATTAACAGATAGATTTGACATAGAATTTCCTTTCTATTTAAGGTGATATGTTTATCACATACCCTATTCTACTATTATATGAAAAAACAAATAGAATAGCAATAATACAATTTGCTATAAAATGGCTAGCCCGAAGAGCTTAACTCCTAGTAGCTTGATAGTAGGGCAATAACCTCTGATAAGCTTTTTCTAAATCTACTAGTAACACTTCAATGCTAGTTTCAGAACTGATAGGAACATTGGTCTTAACTAATACTTTACGAATCCTACGACTATCCAGCTGACTCTGTAAGTAGCTTCTATTTTCTTCAGCAGCTTCTATTCTATAACTCTCACCATTTTCCTGAACCCAATAATATACCCCTTGGGTCACTGGAATAGTCAATACCTTTGCTTGTTTCATCAATGAATTCTCATCCCTCTTTCTTTCAATAAAGCTGACTTCAAGAGAAATTCCGAAATTATTCGGATTTCCGTATAAACGGAGGGCCAGCATTGGATCTGCAACTGATCCATCTGCCTGCAAATAGGCCCAAAAATGAGGGCGAAGACGTTGAGCTTGATTCATCCACTGACTAGTCGGATGCAAGTCCCAATCGGTATGCATTTCTTGAAAAAGTTTAACTATTTGAGTAAATGTTTTCCGTGCCACTTGGCCTTTTTTTCGTAGAAACAGCATTCTATCTTTGGCATCCCCAGCCTTCTCAGGGCTCCGATACTGTTCTCCATCGTGAATAAGATAATCCTTTATTTCTCTCATTTGCTTCCTTCTATATTAGACTAGAAAAAATCAGGGAATCCCTGATTTTTATTTCTATTTTACTCTGTATCGACAACTACGTAACGGTTCGGTTCGTCACCTTCTGAATAACTAGTAACCCCCTCCATACGTGAAATAATACGGTGGATAATTTTACGTTCGCTACTTGACATTGGATCTGTCATTTGACTACGCCCTTCTTCAAGAACTCGTGTCGCTAATTTTTGAGCATAACTCTGTAACACTTCTGCACGATGTTCTACATAATCATTAACATTGATGGTAATGTAGAAAGTTTTTGAATAACGGTTATAAAGGTAATTTTGTGCCAAAAGTTGAAGAGATTTCAAAACTTTTCCATGGTATCCAATGATACGTCCTGGTTCATTCGTATCAATTTGCATATTGATGGAACGACGATTAGAAGTGCTTGAAATAGCTCCTTCAACGTCCATATCATCAATGATTCCTTGAACATAGCCAGTCACATCTTCAACAACTTGATCTATATCATAAGTTGTCTCTACCTGAATACCAAGTTCCTCAAGATCAGAGCTCTCATCAGCTTCCGTAACTTCATTAGCTTCTGATTGTTCCTCAGCTTCTTCAGGTTGCAAATCTTTCAAAATTTCGATATGGCCAGTTTCTTCCAAGATAGTGCTAGCTTCTTTATCGTTTTTCAAAATTTCAGCCTTGACTTCGTCAGAAACCCCCTGACCTTCTTCTTCAATCTTCTTAATTGCTTCGACCACATGACCTAAGTCAACTGTTGCTTCACTCACTGTCTTGACGGGCTCATTTTGTTCATTGATTTCTTTTGGAACGCCTTTAATAGCTTGCTGATTAGCTTTTACGACTGTCGTCTCGCTGATTGGCTCAATATCAACCTGGGCTGGTTTTTTACCAAAAAGACCCAAAAATCCATTTTTCTCTCTAGAAATAACTTTGATATGAGCTTTCATTCTAGGAATTTCTAATTCGTTTAATCCATTCTGAATTGCTTCTTCAACAGTTGAACCTGTAAATAATACCATTACTAGATTCCTCCTTACTTTTTCTTTTTCTGTGCTTTTTTCAAAGCTTTTCTTTTCTTAACTTCTAAATCTTTCTTAGCTTGAACTCCAGCTTCGCGTTCAGCAATAATCTTGAAAGGATTGTTCAAAATATAGGTTTGCAATACTTGATAAGCATTTGAAACCGCCCAGTACAGAGCGACACCACTTGGAGCAGATATTGCAAAAAAGAAGATTATGACAGGCATCCCATACATCATACCCGTCATAGCACCATTTTTCTCAGGCAAGGCTTTATTTGAAAGCCAGCTACTGAGGAAGGTAAATAGGGCGGCCAAAATAGGTAATACGAAAGTTGTATCAGCTCCACCTAAATTGAACCACAAGAAATGGCCAGTCTTCAAAAAATCTACGTTTGATAAAGCTTGGAAAAGAGCCAATAGAATTGGCATCTGAATCAAGAGTGGCCAAAATGATGCAGATTGCTTTATGCCTAATTCTTTAAATAGTTTACGTGTTTCCTGATCCAGCTTGGTACGACTTTCCATATCGCGACCCGGATAACGCTCACGTAATTCTTTGATAAGAGGTTGCGCCTCTTGCATTTTTCTGGATGCCACCATTTGTGTTTGAAAGACTGGTAAGAGTATTGTTCTGATCAAGACTGTGAACAGAATAATCCCTAAACCAATGCTTACATCAAATGACAAAAAACGAATGGTTTCAGCAAAAAAATAAACAAGTCTACTCCAAAAATCGGTCGAATCAGCAGACACTTCACTAGTTGTACAAGCAGTCATTACCAACAAGGACAAACCTAACAAACTAGTCAATTGTAATTTCTTTTTCACTCTCATTTCCTTCCTGGTATATATTTGCTAATCTCAGTACATGTAGTAGGTTTTTCTCTATATCGGTGTAGTTCATTTCTTCTACACCTTTTGCGGGCAATTACAACAAAATCAAGATTCTCGATTATCTGATCCTTATGCGCAATCAGAACATGACGAATTCTTCTTTTAATTTGGTTTCTCGTCACAGCATTTCCTAATTTTTTACTGACGGATAAACCAACTCTAAAATGTTGCTCACTGTTTTCTAATCGGTAAACAACAAATTTACGATTAGCTACACTTTTCCCTTCTTGGAATATTGCATTAAAATCTTTCTCTTTTTTTACACGAAAGCTTTTTCTCAAAAATTCTACTCCATCTAATAAAACTACTACTATTATACCATAATTTTTTTCAAAAAGCCAATCATGGCAAGGTTTTTAGGCTGGTTTGACTTCGAAAAAGTAGCCATTCTTAAAAATTTGACCAGAATCAATGAAATTTTTACTATTTTTTTTAAAGAATACAAAACAAAAGCCACTCTTACGAGCGACTTTTTGTAGGAGATTATTATGAAAAAGTTTAGGATTTCTATTAAATAAAGTTAGAGGTCTTTATTTAATGATTAGAGTATACACACTTATCCTTAAATTGACCTTAAATCATTTTATTTTTTTATTAATTTTTAAAACTATGAATTGGAGCTGGAATCTGTCCTCCACGAGCAATGAAATCAACTGAAGAAGCACCGTTGACCTTCATTACTGGCGCCGTCCCCAATAGGCCTCCAAACTCAATCATATCGCCTTCTTTACCCTTTGGAATAATACGAACAGCCGTTGTCTTCATGTTAATGACACCAATTGCTGCCTCATCCGCAATCATAGCTGCAATCGTCTCTGCAGGAGTCTCTTCTGGAATGGCAATCATATCCAACCCAACTGAACAGATAGCCGTCATGGCTTCTAATTTCTCAAGATTTAGGGAACCATTTTGCACTGCTGCTATCATACCCTCATCTTCTGAAACTGGGATGAAAGCGCCTGATAGACCACCGACTTGGTTGCAAGCCATTACTCCGCCTTTTTTTACTTGGTCGTTTAAAAGAGCTAAAGCGGCAGTCGTCCCATGAGTCCCAATTGTTTCAAGACCCATTTCCTCGAGGACCCGAGCTACAGAATCCCCCACTGCAGGAGTAGGCGCTAAACTCAAATCAACAATCCCAAAATCAACACCTAGTCTTTCACTGGCCATCTGCCCAACCAATTGGCCTATCCGAGTAATTTTGAAGGCTGTCTTTTTAACAGTTTCAGCAACTACATCAAAGCTTTCCCCACGAACTTTTTCTAAGGCACGTTTGACAACACCAGGACCTGAAACACCAACATTAATAATAACATCAGCTTCACCAACACCATGAAAGGCTCCAGCCATAAAAGGATTGTCTTCAACTGCATTGGCAAATACAACCAATTTTGCAGCCCCCATATCTGAAAGCTCAGCTGTCTCCTTGATAATTCGACCCATATCAGCTACAGCGGTCATGTTGATACCTGACTTGGTCGAGCCAATATTAACAGACGAACAAACCTTGTCTGTCTCTGCTAAGGCACGCGGAATCGAGTTGATGAGTATTTCGTCTCCTTTTTGGTAGCCTTTCTGAACTAAGGCAGAAAAACCCCCAATAAAATCTACACCAATTTCTTTTGCTGCTCTATCTAAAGCTTTGGCTAACGGCACATAGTCCGTTGCATCTGTAGCAGCACCAATTAGAGAAATCGGTGTTACTGATACACGTTTATTGACAATGGGTATACCTAACTCAGCAGCAATTTCATCACCAACAGCGACTAAATTTGCCGCCTTAGTCGTAATTTTTTCATATATTTTATCTGCAGCCTTATCAATATCCGGATCAATACAATCCAAGAGCGAAATACCCATGGTAATGGTACGAATATCAAATTTTGCTCCTCAATCATTGCAATTGTTTCGGTAACTTGTCTAATATCCATAAACGCCTCCTAGATATTATACATAGCATCGAAAATGGCCGCGCTCTGAATATTGATTTTAACATTCAAGGTCTGGCCAAAGACTTCAAACTCATTTCTTAGTTGAGTAAAATCTTGTTTTTCATCACTGGATACTACAGCCATCATGGTAAAGAACTCATCCAAGACAGTTTGTGAAATATCATCAATATTTAATCCTAATTCAGCAATCTTAGTCGCAACACCTGCAACAATACCACCCTTATCTTTTCCAACAACAGTTATAATAGCTTTCATATTGGTCCTCCATCTTTGAAATCATAGAAAAATAACCATATCTAAATTTTTCTTTTTTCTCAGTATAGCACATTTACCTCAAAAAAACTTAAAAACGCCTGCTTACGAAATTGTTCTTAAGCTAAAAACAATTTCGTAAACAAGCGTCTACCCTATCATCTTATGATGAGTGTTCCCGCTAGGATATAAATCCTAGCGGTAGACCAGAGCTAGACTAAGAGCCACACGGCTCCATCATCATAACACTCAACAAAATTGATGATTTTATACTAATTCGATGATCGCCATTGGCGCTGCATCACCACGACGTGGTTCAGTTTTAAGGATACGAGTGTATCCACCGTTACGCTCAGCATAACGAGGTGCGATTTCTGAGAACAATTTTTGAAGTGCTGTAGTAGAAGTATACTTATCAGTTGCTTCATCATAGTTTTCAGATGCGATTTCATTACGTACAAAAGCAGCAGCTTGACGACGTGCATGCAAATCACCACGTTTACCTAGAGTAATCATTTTTTCAACAGTTTTACGGATTTCTTTAGCACGAGCTTCAGTTGTAACGATTGATTCATTGATCAAAAGGTCAGTTGTCAAATCGCGAAGCATTGCTTTACGTTGTGAGCTAGTGCGTCCTAGTTTACGGTAAGCCATGTATTCCTCCTTTATTTATCTTTTAATCCAAGACCCAAATCAATGAGTTTGAGTTTCACTTCTTCCAAACTCTTGCGTCCAAGATTTCTTACTTTCATCATCTCTGCTTCAGATTTTTCTGTCAAATCATGCACAGTATTAATACCAGCACGTTTCAGACAGTTATATGAACGCACAGACAAATCAAGTTCCTCAATCGTACGTTCCAAAATACGGTCGTCCGATTCAGTATCTGCTTCTTTCATCACTTCTGCTGACTTAGCAATTTCTGTAAGATTTGTAAACAAATCAAGGTGTTCAGTCAAAATACGTGCTGAAAGCCCTAAAGCATCTTCTGGAATAATTGTTCCATTTGTCAAGATTTCAAGGGTTAATTTGTCGAAACCATCATTGCTTCCTACACGAGCAGGTTCAACTTGATAGTTAACTTTTGTAACTGGTGTATAAATAGAATCTACAGCAAGTGTTCCAACAGGTGCATTATCTCTCTTGTTTTCATCAGCAGGTACATATCCACGACCAATGTTAACAGTCATAGTGGCTTTAAGCGATGAACCTTCACCGATTGTGAAAAGATAATGATCTGGATTTACGATTTCAATATCGCTATCAGTTAAAATATCCCCAGCTGTTACTTCAGCAGGTCCTTCAACATCAAGTTCAATGATCTTTTCGTCTTTTACATAAGATTTAACCGCAATTCCTTTAATGTTCAGAATGATTTGCATCACGTCTTCGCGAACACCTGGAATGGTATCAAATTCATGTAATACACCATCGATATCGATAGAGGTAACAGCCGCTCCTGGAAGAGAAGCAAGAAGTACACGACGAAGAGAGTTACCAAGTGTTGTACCATAACCACGTTCAAGTGGTTCGATTACAAACTTGCCATAATCTTTATTTTCATCAATTTTTGTTATATTTGGTTTTTCAAACTCGATCATTTAGTTACTCCCTCTTAAACGAAAAGCAGTGTAAAGGTAATGATTATACACGGCGACGTTTTGGAGGACGAGCACCATTGTGTGGCACTGGAGTCACATCACGAATTGCTGTTACTTCAAGACCAGCGGCAGCAAGAGCACGAATAGCTGACTCACGACCAGAACCTGGACCTTTTACAGTAACTTCAACTGATTTAAGACCGTGTTCTTGTGCAGATTTAGCAGCAGCTTCTGAAGCCATTTGAGCAGCAAATGGTGTAGATTTACGAGAACCTTTGAAACCAAGAGCACCAGCTGATGACCAAGCGATTGCATTACCATGCACATCAGTAATCATAACAATAGTGTTATTAAATGTAGCGTGAATATGAGCAATACCAGATTCGATATTCTTCTTCACACGACGTTTACGTGTTGGTTTAGCCAAGACTTTTACCTCCTATATTATTTTTTCTTACCAGCAATCGCAACAGCTTTACCTTTACGAGTGCGAGCGTTGTTTTTAGTGTTTTGTCCACGGACAGGAAGTCCACGACGGTGACGGATTCCACGGTATGAACCGATTTCCATCAAACGTTTGATGTTCAAGTTCACTTCACGACGAAGGTCACCTTCAACTTTAATTGCATCCACTTCACGACGGATAGCATCTTCTTGATCTGATGTAAGGTCACGAACACGAATATCTTCTGAAACTCCAGCAGCTGCCAAAATCTTTTGAGATGTTGCAAGTCCGATACCATAGACATAAGTCAATGAGATAACTACGCGTTTGTCATTTGGAATATCAACTCCAGCAATACGAGCCATGTTTTCTCCTTTCTATCTTATCCTTGACGTTGTTTGTGTTTTGGATTTGCTGGGCAAATTACCATAACACGACCATTACGACGAATTACTTTACAGTATTCGCAAATTGGTTTGACCGATGGTCTTACTTTCATTTCTTATCCCTCCAAGTTTTTCGATTATTTAAAGCGGTAAGTGATACGTCCACGTGTCAAGTCATATGGACTCATTTCAACAGTAACACGATCTCCCGCTAAAATACGAATATAGTTTTTACGAATTTTACCAGAAACTGTTGCTAAAATCTGATGTCCATTTTCAAGTTCAACCGTAAACATTGCATTCGGCATAGTATCAACTACTTTACCTTCAACTTCAATCACATCGTCTTTTGCCACGCAAAAGTACCTCCATAAATTTCGATTTGATGCCTCTAGACACAGAGACAACAATTATAAGTCAGACTAACTCAGTATAACATTTGTAGAGACATTTTGCAAGCATGAAAAACGCTTTTATTTCAAATTTGTCAATACTTTTTCGATATCTGCAAAGACTTCATCAATATCCTTGTTTCCTTGAATATCATGAACTAAACCTTTGTTGCGATAGTAAGCAATAATAGGTTCACCTTGAGCAATGTTCACATCTAAACGACGCTTAACAGTCTCCGGTTTATCATCTTCACGTTGGTAGTAATCTTCCTCTTTGTAATCAACTGGTGGGTTAAATACTTTGTGGAAAGTTTCTCCAGTGACACGGTGAATAATACGACCGCTCAAACGTTCCAAAAGGGAATCTGGGTTCACTTCAATATTAATAACCCCTTCAAGTTCAATACCAAGATCTGCTAAAATTTGATCCAACGCATGAGCTTGTTCAATAGTACGTGGGGAAACCATCCAAAAGGAATCCTTTTTCCTTAATATCATCCTGAGCCAAACGTTCTTTGACGATGCCATTTGTAACTTCATCTGGAACTAGCTCCCCTTTATCGATATAAGATTTAGCAAGAACACCCATTTCAGTTTGGTTGGCCATAGCTGCACGGAACATATCCCCTGTAGAGATATGGGCAACGTTAAATTGTTCTACAATTTTTGCTGCTTGGGTACCTTTACCTGCCCCAGGCAATCCCATAATCAAAAGATTCATGATTCAATCTCCTTATTTTATTTTTAAGTAGAAGTACAAAGATTTTCTACTCTTACTTAAAAACAAAATAGAAGAGAGGAGTAAAAAATCTGACAAGGTCTTTGATTTTTACACTCCACTCTCTAAGTAATAGTGAATGAATATTTCTATTACATTTATTCTGTTCTATCCATGAAACCAACATATTTACGTTTCAATAGATATCCTTCTAACTGCTTAATTCCTTCAATACCTGTAGAGATAATGATTAGCAAACTTGTTCCCCCAAAAGCGACAACTTCTGAAAGACCAAATAAATCTTTAGCTACGATTGGTAAGATAGAAATCACACCAAGGAAAAGTGAACCTACTGTTGCAAGGCGACGAAGAAGTTTTGACATATACTCTTCTGTTCCTTTACCAGGACGGACACCGTGGATATAGGCTCCACTCTTTTGTAAGTTTTCTGCAGCTTTCTCTGGATTAATCTGTACAAATGTATAGAAGAAAGTAAAGAGAATAATTAGCAGAGCATACAAAGCAATTCCTGTAGGCGCTGATGTAGATAACATCTCTTGAGCAGTACGAACCCATTCCCAGTTTAGTCCAGTTGCACTTACAAACTGAAGTATTGCCGCTGGCGCTGCTGTAATGGAACTAGCAAAGATAACAGGAATAACTCCAGCTGGATTTATCTTCAATGGAAGATATGAACTAGATGGTGCCCCCTGTGCTACCTTTGTATATTGGATTGGGATTTTGTACTCAGCTTGTTGCACATACGTTGTGAAATAGATAATCAACAAAACTGCAACAATTAAAATACCAACAAAGATTAGTGACGAAGTGAAGCGATCACTTGGTACATTGACAAAGTAATCAACATAGATGCCTTTAATCATCTCAGGAATTGAAGCAACAATCCCGGCAAAGATGATCATTGATACACCATTACCGTATCCTTTATCTGTAATCTGCTCTCCCAACCAAGTTACTATCATACTTCCCGCAGTTAAAATGATACCAATCATAATAAACACTTGCGGAGTCAAGGCAGTAGTTAAAAGTTTAGCTCCTGAAAGAGCGTTAAATCCAGCAGTAATTCCGATAGATTGAACAAATGCAAGTACAAGTGCAATGTAGCGAGTTGCTTGATTTAACTTTCTTCGACCAACTTCCCCTTGTTTCCCCCACTCTACAAACTTCGGCAATAAATCCATTTGTAGAAGTTGGACAACGATTGAAGCGGTAATGTAAGGACTAACACCAAGTGCAAAAACTGAGAAGTTTTTCATGGCATTACCTGACACCAAGCTTAACATATTTAAGAAGGATAAACCGCTCAAAGCGTTTAAGCTATTGGCATTTACCCACGGTACAGTAATACTAGTACCGATACGAAAAACAAATACGATAAAAATTGTAAATAAAATCTTTGATCGAACTTGCTTAACTTTGAGTGCTTCTCTCAATAATTTAAAAAACATAGGTCACCTCACTTAGATGACTTCAACTGAACCACCTTTAGCAGTGATAGCTTCCTCAGCTGATTTTGAGAACTTAGCTGCTTTCACAGTCAATTTCTTAGTCAACTCACCGTTACCAAGAATTTTAATACCTGATTTTTCAGCTTTCACAATTCCTGATTCTACAAGCACCACTGGAGTTACTTCAGCACCGTCATCAAAGGCGTTCAGTTGGTCAAGGTTAACAATCGCATATTCTTTAGCGTTGATGTTTGTAAATCCACGTTTTGGAAGACGACGGAACAATGGAGTTTGTCCACCTTCAAAACCAAGGCGTACTCCGCCACCGCTACGAGCTTTTTGACCTTTTTGACCACGACCAGATGTTTTACCGTTACCTGATGAAGTACCACGACCTACACGGTTACGATTTTTACGAGAACCTTCTGCAGGTTTCAATTCATGAAGTTTCATTATATATTTTCTCCTCTTTTGTAAAATGCTAGCGCCGATAAGAGAGAAAAGGTTGTCTCTCCTATCAACTCGCCTATACTGAGTCATCTAAGATGACTATATCTAGTTTTAGGGGATGGTCTTATGCACATCCCCTAAAATTTTATTAGTTTACTTCTTCAACTGTTACCAAGTGAGATACTGCAGTGATCATACCACGGATAGCGGCGTTATCTTCTTTAATAACAGAGCTGTTCAATTTGCCAAGTCCAAGTGCTACAACAGTTTTACGTTGTGATGGAATGCGTCCGATTGGAGACTTAGTCAAAGTAATTTTAATTTGAGCCATTTTATCCCCTTTCTTATGCCAAATCAGAAACTGAAATACCACGAAGGGCAGCAACTTCTTCAGCGCGTTTCAATTGTTTCAAACCTTCAACAGTTGCACGAACAATGTTGATTGGAGTGTTAGAGCCAAGTGATTTAGATGTAATATCTGCCACACCTGCCAATTCCACAACGGCACGAACTGCACCACCTGCGGCAACTCCAGAACCTTCTACAGCTGGTTTCAACAATACTTTAGCTCCACCGAATTCTGAAAGAACTTCATGTGGGATTGTTGTTCCAACCATAGGAACTTCGATCAAGTTTTTCTTAGCATCGTCTACTGCTTTACGGATTGCTTCTGGAACTTCTGAGCTTTTACCAGTACCAAATCCTACGCGACCATTGTGGTCATCCAACAACTACAAGAGCTGCAAAAACGTAGACGGCGTCCACCTTTTAACAACTTTTGTAACACGGTTAACAGCAACTACGCGTTCTTCAAATTCAACTGCATTGTCTTTAAATGCCATTTTCTAGTGTCCTCCTATTAGAATTTCAATCCGTTTTCACGAGCTGCATCAGCCAAAGCTTTCACACGTCCGTGATATAGATATCCACCGCGGTCGAACACCACTTCAGAAATACCTTTTAGCACTTGCACGTTCTGCAACGAGTTTACCGACAGCAACGGCTTGTTCAGTTTTAGTTCCTTTTTGAAACTTCTTTGTCAAGAGTTGAAGCACTTGCGAGCGTTACACCCGCTACGTCATCAATCACTTGAGCGTAGATGCCTGTATTAGAACGGAATACGTTCAAACGTGGGCGATCAGCAGTTCCAGAGAGTTTTTCCGCGAACGCGACGGTGGCGTTTTTGGCGGAGTTTGTTTTTATCTGGTTTAGAAATCACAGTTTTCACCTCTTTAATTTTAAATCGTGTGCTATGCACAAAGTTGGTAATGAGGTTGGTGGTTGAAAAATCAACCACTCAACATTATTTACCAGTTTTACCTTCTTTAAGACGAACATATTCGCCAACGTAACGGATACCTTTACCTTTGTATGGTTCTGGTGAACGAAGGCTACGTACGTAAGCAGCTGTTTGACCAACTACTTCTTTTGAAATTCCGCTGATAACGATAGTCGTTGGGTTTGGAAGTTCAAAAGTAATTCCTGCTGGAGCTTCAACTTCGTCTGGATGTGATTTACCAACAGCCAAAACAAGTTTGTTTCCTTGAAGTTGAGCACGGTAACCAACCCCACGCATTTCAAGTTCTTTCTTGAATCCTTCTGAAACACCAATAACCATGTTGTTCAAAAGTGCACGAGTAGTTCCGTGGATAGTTTTCATTTCTTTTGAATCGTTTGGACGGTGAAGAGTTACTTCAGTACCTTCCACACGGATTTCAATATCTTTTGAGAACTCACGAGTAAGTTCTCCTTTAGGTCCTTTTACAGTTACAACGTTGTCATTGTTAGTGATTTCAACACCAGCAGGCAACACGATAACTTTATTACCAATACGTGACATGTTTTTATTCTCCTGTTAAATTGTCAGGCCTAAACGGCCAGTTTTCACGGGGGGGCATTCGGATTAGAGCAAACCTAGTTTCTTTCGAAAAGCTTTGACAAACTCCTGATATTCTGTCAATACATCAATAGCCGCAGGACTATAACCAATTTCACATAAAAGAGATACAAGGTCATCTTTTGACAATTCAGCCAAAGCGTCTTCTGCAACAATAAGTTTTTCATTCAATTCAGTAGCTTTCATCTTTTTCTCCTAAACTAATTTACTCTCTATTTAGCTGATCAGTAAATCAGCTAAATTGAACACGAGCTATGGTCTGTGTGAAAAAGACAAATCTTCCTAGAGTGTTAACACTCTTTGTCAGATTTCCTATTTTCACATTGCCCATGACGCTCTTTGTATCTTGATTTTACCAAACGTAAGCGATAACTTCTCCACCAACATTCTTTGGCGAGCTTCTTTATCAGTAAGCAAACCTTCAGAAGTTGAAAGGATAGCAATTCCAAGACCGTTAAGTACTTTTGGAAGATCTTCACGTTTTTTGTAGACACGAAGTCCTGGTTTAGAAACACGTTTCAAGTTAGTGATAACTTTTTCACCGTTTGGTCCGTATTTCAAGAATACACGGATGATGCCTTGTTTGTCATCTTCGATGAATTCAACGTTTTTTACAAAACCTTCGCGTTTAAGGATTTCAGCAATCCCTTTTTTGATGTTTGATGCAGGTACTTCAAGTACTTCGTGTTTTGCTTGGTTAGCGTTACGAATACGAGTTAGGAAGTCTGCGATTGGGTCAGTCATAACCATTTTATATTTCTCCTCTTACTAGTAGTTTGCAAGTTGCACTTGCTAGTTAATGATTGAGCTAGGCTCAGAAAGTTTTGATACATGCAAATGAGCATTACTCATTTGAACACGAGCTACAACCTGGGCAAAAAAGATAGATTTGTCTTGGAGCATCGCTCCTGCACCAAATCTCCTATTTTTGCTGAGGGTTGTTACGCTCTTTGTATCATGCTATTACCAAGATGCTTTTGTGACACCTGGGATTTGACCTTTGTATGCCAATTCACGGAAGCAAACACGGCAAAGTTTAAACTTGCGGTAAACTGAGTGTGGACGTCCACAACGTTCACAGCGAGTGTATGCTTGAGTAGAGAACTTCGCTGGGCGTTTGTTCTTAGCAATCATAGATTTTTTAGCCATTAGTTTTACCTCCTATATTATTTTGCAAACGGCATACCGAGGCCAGTAAGCAATGCACGTGATTCTTCGTCTGTGTTCGCTGTAGTTACGATTACGATATCCAAACCACGAGTTTTATCAACATCATCAAAGTTGATTTCTGGGAAGATCAATTGTTCTTTCACACCAAGTGTGTAGTTTCCGCGTCCATCAAATGATTT